>JAEEGK010007759.1_pt1 | contig 25535 bp, 24 predicted proteins | sample 8958771 | NCBI WGS metagenome assembly JAEEGK01 (sample SAMN16246547, study PRJNA631951) | gut metagenome | biome: gut microbiome; feature: rumen; material: SC-attached | host: Bos | place: Iran: Karaj | collected 2018-10
AGTTAAGAAGCATACGCTTGAGGGCTATAACATATTAAGGACCTTCGACATTCCCGAAGCCATCATGAATGCGGCTCTAATGCACCACGAACGATGCGACGGTTCGGGATATCCGTTCGGTATCAGAAATTCCAAGATCGACATGTACGCAAAGATGGTTGCGATCGCAGACGTTTACGATGCGATGACTTCCGCCAGAGTTTACAGAGGTCCCATGTGTCCTTTCAAGGTTGTTGAGATCTTCGAGTCCGAGGGCCTTCAGAAGTACGAAACGCACTTCATAATGACATTTCTTGAAAACATCGTTAACACCTACATGCTCCAGCGTGTAAAGCTTAGCGACGGCCGTATCGGCGACGTGGTCTTTATAAACCGCTCGGCGCTCGCAAAGCCCACCATCAAAAGCGGAGACGAGTTTATCGACCTCTCCACGCTCCCCGATGTTTACATTGAAGCAATTATATAAAAAGCAAAGAAACCGGCCCGCGTCACATACGACAGCGGGCCTTTTTAAACGAAAAACCCGTGCTTTACGACACGGGTTTCTTTGTACATTACTGCATTTTAAACTACTTCAAGTTTGAATCTCTGATATTCCTTTTCGTCGCTCACAACTTCGATCTGAGCACCGAGAGATCTGAGCTTCTCAGGGAAGTCTTCGTATCCTCTTTCAACGAAATGAATGTCGTCGATGAGCGTGAAGCCTTCGGCTGCAAGTCCGGCTACCACAAGAGCGGCTCCGGCACGAAGGTCGGGCGCGGAGATGTTGGCACCGCTGTAACGGGCAACTCCCTCGATAACTGCGGTATTGCCTTCAACTTTTATGTTTGCGCCGAGTCTTGTGAGCTCGTCCACATATCTGAATCTGTTCTCAAAAATACTCTCTGTAACGATGCTGGTTCCTTCGGCAAGGCCGAGCGCAACAACAATCTGAGGCTGCATATCGGTAGGAAAACCGGGATACGGAAGCGTCTTGACCGTTGTTGTCCTGAAAGGCTTTGCGCTTACGACACGGATAGCGTCGTCGGACTCTTCCACTTCGCAGCCGATCTCAAGCAGTTTTGAAGTTATGGACTCAAGATGCTTGGGGATGATGTTCTTTACAAGCACATCGCCCTTTGTGACCGCTGCGGCGAGCATAAACGTTCCGGCCTCTATCTGATCGGGGATGATCGAATAATGAGCCTTGTGAAGCTTCTCTACGCCTTTGATACGGATGACGTCCGTACCTGCGCCTTTTATGGAGGCACCCATGCTGTTTAAGAAGTTTGCAACGTCTACGACGTGAGGTTCTTTAGCCGCGTTTTCGATATATGTCTGTCCTTCAGCCATAACGGATGCAAGCATGACGTTAATGGTTGCGCCGACGGATACAACGTCCAGATAAATGTGACTTCCGGTAAGTTTTTCGGCCTCGGCGATTATACAGCCGTGCTCAATCTCAACCGTTGCACCGAGAGCCTTAAAGCCCTTGATGTGCTGGTCTATGGGGCGGCTTCCGATGTTACATCCGCCCGGAAGTGCAACTTCCGCGTTTTTATATTTTCCAAGTAATGCTCCGGCGAAATAATAGGAGCCTCTTATCTTTTTAATGCTGTCGATATCAAGTAACGTGGTGGAAATGGTCGATCCGTTGATACGAACCGTATGTCTGTCTACCTTTTCCACGTATGCACCGATGCTTCTTAACGCATCGAGCATTACGTTCGTATCCCTAAGGTCGGGAACATTTTCTATTTCAACAGTCTCATCGGCAAGAAGTGAAGCCGCAAGAATACCAAGAGCTGCGTTCTTTGCTCCTCCGATCTCCACTTCGCCTACAAGGGGATTACCACCCTTGATCGCGTACTGATTCATTCTCGTCCATCCTATCAAGAAGTATATGTATATCGCACAATAAGTGCGGCGAAAAAATCTTCGTAATGTCTATGCGACACTGTTGTCGCATGAGGGTATAATTACAATATCATAAGATATATAACACAAATCAATATCTTTGTCAAAACGGTTACATAACATGGCAAAAATCACAATATATTGATATTCCACTCCCACTCAAGTCCAAAATAAACCAACACGCCGTCCCCTGGGGTCAAAAAAAGCGAGGCGGTAGAAACCGCCTCGCTAAACAAACTCTATTTATCTTTCGACAGCGTTGAGCGGGTTGATGGGAGAACCGCCCTGTCTCATCTCGAAGTGGAGGTGAGGTCCGGTCGATGCACCGGTATTACCGCTGAGTGCTATCTTCTGTCCCTGGGCAACAGTCTGTCCGTTGCTTACAAGAACACGACTTAGGTGAGCATATCTTGTCTGACGTCCGTCAGGGTGGTTGATGAATACAACGTATCCGTAACTTGACATCCAGCCTGCCTGTACTACGGTACCACCGCAGGATGCCCATACGCTTGAACCGATCGGCATTCCGATATCGATAGCGGGATGGTACGATGTCATACCTCTTACGGTAACGGTTCTGTAAGCGCCGTATCCGCTCGTGATCCTCCAGCTTGAGCAAGGCCAGATGTATGTAGGAGGTATCTTGGTACCCTTTTCCACGATCTTCGGAACTGCTTCCGCAACCACTTCTTCTTTTATGATCTCGGTTCCGACGAGATCACCGTTTATGTAGCTCGTTTTCTCTACGGCTTTGTGGTATCCGGAAACGGGATCCTGAAGCGTAACTTCTTTGGTGGTGTACCAGTCGTCGTTATATACGTAGATCACGTCAGCTTCGTACGTTCCTTCGTAATAGAAAAGCGAATCGTATGCGACGCTCAGTTCGGGCTTGGGAACCGTTATGATGAGTTCGTCGCCGACATGGATGGTCGAACGCTCGTCTTTTAAGATGTCGTTCATTGCAACGAGATCTTCCACGGAAACGCCTGTCTTGGCCGAAATGCCCGAAAGCGTATCGCCTGACTTAACTTCGTAGGTCGTCTTTTGAACCTTGTCCTTTGTTACCGCTTCGATCGCAAAATCCAAAGGTTTTACCTCTTTTGAAGGAAGATACGATTCAACTATCTCGACCGCATTGTAGAATTGCATGTCGGTTATGCCGTAATCGTAATCGTCAAAGGAAGGCTCTATATCAACTTCGATATTTTCCAATACTTCGTCGAAAGCTTTAAATATACCGTCCTCGCCCATGATGGATGCGGCGGTAACGGGGTCTTCTTCGGGTTCTTCCTGCTCGGTCTTATGGATGACGGGAATGAGCACGGGAAGCTCTCTGGAAGTGTCCTGAATAAGTTCGACATAGAACTTGCCGTCTTCATCGTATTTTTTGAGCGATGCCTCAAGAACCGCTATAACATCCGAATCGCTGGCCACGTTCACCATGAACTCGTCAATCTTGACGGTGTACGATCTTTGCATCGTATCCTTCACAGATTTTTTGAATTCCGAAACTACGTTTTTTATGACTTCGTCACGGTCATCGACAACCCCTTTTAAAACCTCGGAGCCGACGATCTTTGTCTCCGCGTCTATTAAAACGAGGTCATTGCTGGCACCTGCGATCTGTCTGCGCGCTTCGTTGATGATTCGTCTCGCATCGAGCTCGGTGTCTGCGGTTCCCATCTCTTTTCCGTCTACCATAACGGTAAATATGTTGTTTCCTTCGCTCTTAAAAAGGCGAACGGAAGGCGTAAAGAGCGCTGCAAGAAATGCAGCCAGCAGGGCAACTCTGAGATATGAAATTCTGCATTTTTTATGAAATCTAGAAATCAATACCATGGTAATGTCTTATAACCCCATAATTTCAACAACTTAATCATTCTACCAACAATAGACTTTTCGGTCAAGTTTACAGCAAGCCGACCGCTTTATCCATGCGTTTTATCGGTGTTTTTGACCTTCCCCTTTGTGACCGCATCGTCGCCGAAACGTTCTCTTATCTTTGAAAGCGCCTCCTCAAGATCTTTTTGCTTTTTGGTGTCGCGAGGCCCGGTTTCTTCATTTTTATTTTCCTCGCCCATCATGTCAAAAAGGCTTAACTGGACAGGTTCATCGACAGATACCAGCTTCGTGGTCCTGATACCCAGAAGCCTTATCGGCTCGCCGTTCCAAAGGCTGTCAAACAGTGACTTTGCGGATTCGTGTATCGCTTTTGCAGTCTCTATGGGGCTATCGGTCCCGCCCTGTCTTGAAACAGATTTAAACGTTGCGTACTTGATCTCGACCGTAACGAGATTTGCCAGAAAACCATGCTTCTTAAGGCGCGAAGAAACCGATTCGGCAAGCGAATACAATATTTCGTAAGCCTCCTCCTTTTCGGTCACGTCGTGATCGACCGTTGTCGAGTTGCCTATTCCTTTTATCTCATCGGGCTCGGTATTTACACCGGAGTCATCTATTCCGTTCGCAAAATCACAAAGAAGATCGCCCATGCTCTTTAGATTGATCCTGAGCACTTCCCTGCTTGCCGTGGCGAGCTCACCGATCGTAGAGATACCAAGCTTATGCAGCGCTGCCGAAGAACTCTTTCCGCAAAGGAAAAGATCTTCAATGGGCAGTGGCCACATCTTTTCTTTTATCTCATAAGAAAACAGAGTGTGCGTCTTATCGGGCTTCTGAAAATCGGAAGCCATCTTCGCAAGCACCTTTCTGTCCGAAATACCTACGTTTACCGTAAAACCGAACTTTTCTCTGACGGTTTTACGGATCATATCCGCACACGCAACGGGAGACTCGTACATGTGCCTTATGGGGGTGAAATCAAGATAACACTCATCTATACTTGCCTGCTCTATGTCGGAAGTGAGCGTATGAAGATAGTCCATGAGCGCATGACTGAACATCGAATAGATCTTAAAGTTCGGCGGTTCCATGATAAGATCGGGGCATTTTCTGAACGCACTGACAATAGGCTCTGCAGTCACGATACCGTATTTCTTTGCCGGGATCGATTTGGCGAGCACTATACCGTGACGTTTCTCTCTGTCCCCTCCTATTATCGAGGGCACTTCTCTTAAGTCCGTCTCGTAACCTTTATTCAAAAGATCGACCGCAGTCCAGCTTAGAAAAGCCGAATTGACGTCTATATGAAAAATAATCCTGTCCATATGCTTAAATATAGGTAATTCCGAATAAAGAAAAAAGCGGACCTCAAAGGTCCGCTCTGACGATCACTTTATCCGGATCAAAATGATAAGTTAATGATTCCCATAAGCTGTAACAATATTGCCACTACCCCCGACATACCGATCAGACTGAAAACCAAAACCGTAACGGCAAGACCCTTAATACCTTTTAACTTCTTCTCGAGCATCTTGTTCTGAACACCGAGTGCTTCGGTCTGAAGCCTTAACTCATCAACGATGGATGCCTGTACATTTCTGTAAACGCGAACGTTTTCTTTGTGAATGTACTCCTCCTGATCTTTTAAAGTCTCTTTGATGGAGTCGATGTCTTCGCTTAAATCTTTGCCGACGCCGCCGTTTCTGTATTCTTCGAGACGCTCAACGCTTGTGCTCACAAGCTGGTTTGTCATCTCATTTGTCTCAACGCTCTTAAGATTTAAGCGTCTGATCTCGGAAAGGATGTCCTCGTACCCGGTAACCTTGTTCTCGTAATCGGCCACTTTGCTCTGATAATCGGCAACCTTGGTCTCATAATCAGAAACCTTGTTTTCGTACTCGTTCATCTTGCTTTTAACATTTTCAAATTCTCTTGCCTCAGCCTCCGAATTGGCGCGGATGATATCCTCTGTGCCAAGGTTCTGAGCTACTTTTTCCATAAAGCCGTCCATTTTCTTCCTCCGATAACTGTTATGCCTCTGTTTCGGCTTCACCGCCGAGGCGGCGAACCTCTTCGTTGATCGACATCATTCGATCGTCAAGGCTTGAAACCATATGTGCGCATTCTACGAGTTCCGTCCTGATATAATCGGGAACGTTTCCTTCGAATTTGTAGTTGATCTTGTGCTCGAGACTTGCCCAGAAGTCCATCGCAACGGTTCTTATCTGAATCTCGACCATCGCATCGACGATCTTGTCGGAAAGATAGATGGGAACCGTGACAAGCATGTGATAGCTCTTGTATCCCGAAGGCTTAGGAGAGCTTATGTAATCTCTCACTTCGACCACTTTGATGTCGGACTGATTTGAGAGCATATCGGCGATCCTGAAAATATCGCTCGTAAAACTGCATATGATACGGACACCGGCAATATCGTTAACGTACGAGATCATGTTCTCGATCGTAGATTCCTGCCCGTATTTCTTGAGCTTTTTAACGATACTCTCGGGAGTCTTGAGTCTTGATTTAATGTGCTCGATGGGATTGTACTGATGAACGTGCTGAAATTCGTCGTTTAATATTTCGAGCTTAGTATTTATTTCTTTGAGTGCAGATTTATATACCAGGGTTAACTCGTTCCAAGTATCGACCTGGTCGTTTTCCATATTGACTTCCATTATATTACCTTTACTCTTTTGCTCGGCATTTAGCCAATCTAATTATACCATTAACACGCCGCTTTTGCAAAAACTATCCGTATAATAATTGGTTAAAAAACCTTTGTGAAATCTTAATTTGCGGTCTTATCGTCTTTCACCGAAAGCGTGAAAAAGAACACGAACGGAACCGTCATAAGTATCGGGAATCCGTAGCGAACATGCTCTAAAAATGCGGGAGCGGCAAAACATATCAAAAGTGCGATCAGCATATATACGCCAAAAAGCCTGTATTTTTTTAGATTCTCTTCACCCTGTACCAAGAAAACGAACGCGTAGACCCATACCCAGAACGCAACGTTTTCAAGCGCTCCGAGTATCGAGATCCGATCGAGGAAGCGATACAGAAATACCATTCCCTTGTCGATCACCTCCGCTATACCCACGGGCGTCAAAAAATCATCATCGGGAGTCTCGTATCGTTTCTCGGCAGTCACGACCGGGCTCACCCAGCCGTAAACGTGCACTGTAAATCCGTCGATGTAAGCAAGCGGATGCTTAAAGAAAAGCCTGCCAAACGTCTTCATGAAAGTCATGACTTCGCCCGTCGTGGCTTCCGATCTGTATTTAACCTTTATCTGATCGGCAAGATCGGGATTGTATCCGTCAAGCGAATTGTCGATCGGTCCCAGCACAGCTTCGATGGCCGCACGGTCTTTGTCGCTAAAGTCATCGGGAAATTCGGTGTAGTAACGCCCAAGCATCTGGAAAGGAAGCGAAAGCATATCGCCTTTGGCTACCTTTTCGGCTCCGACAGCCTTTGAAAGTCCCGCATTTATGAGGACTCCGAGCACCGCTGCCGCAAAAAAGAGCCCTATGAACGACACGACCCGCTCTTTTGCGTTCATTTTCTTTAGGCCATAAAGCCATAGCACAAGTCCGGTCGGAACCAGCATATATATGCCGTTGTTTCTGAGAAGCACCATGAACGTCCCGCTTGCGATAAGACCCGCCAAAAACTTTACGTCGGTTATCCGCGTTGCGTCATCGATATACAGGATCGTAAGCACCGCATAAACTATCACGAGCGCCATGAACGGCACATCCTTTATTGCAGTGCTCACAATATTTGTATAAACCGGAGTAATCGCATAAAGAAGCGTAAGTACAAGCAGGCACGAATTCTTAAGACCTTTCTTTGCAAGTGCAAAAACGGACAAAGAAAGCGCAGCCGCAAGCATGGCGCACTGTAAGAGCGTATAGACAAAAAGTCCCGGCGCCATAGAGCCCGTTATGCTGTCAAAAAGCTTTACGAGCCCGCCCACAAGAAGCGTCGAAAGGATGGGATGATGCTCGCTGAAGGGCATTTCACCGTAAACCTGATATATCTGACCGATCGTGTCGGCATTTATGTTTCCGGGGTAACAGATGAGCGTAACAAGAGCGTAAACCGAAAACAGCACGACAAAAGCCTTAAGAAAAGGCTTCTTATCGAAAAATCCCGGTTTATCGCCTTCAGTTTTCAGGAAGTTTTTTTTTTGAAAAAATGCCTTTAAAAATCCGAGCATCGCGATAAAGAACATCGTAAATCCGGTCGTTATCAGGATAAACTTGATAACGTTCACAACGCTTAAAAACAGATATGAAACGGTCTTGAAATCTCTTGCGCACTGTCCTATCGGGACAAGCACGGCAAAAATGAAAGAAAGTATCGTAAGTCCCTTATCCTTTACACACTTTTCTTCCATAAAGAAATAGAAGACGGTGCACACCGCAAAATAGAATAAAAAGACAAAGTCGTACTCGCCAAGCAACGCAAAAATGTTTCCTATCACGAAATCACGTGTGGACTCGTACCACTCGGCGCGAAGCGGAACGTCTACTGTCGCGCGCATCGCATATGCAGTTAAGAAGCCCTTTACAAAGGGCATTACCTTGTTTCTCATTTAGCCAAATATACCCTGAATATGTCGTTTTCGTATCTGATGTCGTAGTTTTTATCGCTCATGAACTTTGCAAGACACTCAGCTTTTTCGGAGTAAGTCCATACGACGGGATTTAACGGATCTCCGCCCGCATAGTGCTTGTTCACAACGATCACCGGTTTGTCCATTTCGGAAAGTTCCTGTCTGAAAGCCGTTTCCGTATATTCGTCAAGATCGGGCCATGCGGTCGAGAATGCGCTCTTACATTCAAGCGCATAGGTCATTAACGGGATGTCGCCCCAGGTGATGATCTCGCTTCCTTTAAGTCCTTCTCCTTCAAAGTACAAAGAAAGTCCGTCTATCGTGTTCGCATTTATACGGGTCTCGTAAGTGCCCTTAAGCGGTCCGTAGGATATCTTTGCGTTAAGCTCCTTTAATCCCGGCGTCCCGTACGAGAAATTTGCAAAGAAGAAAAATGACTGGAACAGCGTTACCGCGATCATGACCGCACCTATTCCGATACGTCCCATATAGTTTTGTGTCGCGTTCTTGATACCAAACAAAGAAACCCTGAACGACGTTCTCGTGATCATCTTATCCCACAGAATGCCAAGCGACAGAGGATAGAAAAGTATCATCGCGCTCTGGTACGATGCAAGACCGGTGTTATATCCGATCGGGATCACAAAGATCATCACGAGCACTATCATCGCAAGAAACTTGTGCATGTAGTTGGCGCGCTGCGACCATATGTCGATGAGTGCAAAAAGCGTGCTTAATATAAGCGACGACAGCACGAATATGTCAACCGCCTTAAACTCACTGTAGTCGGTCGAGAACACCTGAAAAAACTTCATCCTGAACAGTATGTATATTACAAAAACCGTTAAGAATACCGAAAGGAAGGTCGCAATGGCATTAAGCTCTTTCTTGGACGAATCGACGTAACTTAATACGATCGAGATGAAGATCGCACCGCAGACCAAAAGTACCCACAGATAATACCTGTAGATGGCTGCCGGAAACGTCATTAACATATCGCTTATCGAGTAACCGTATTCCGCGTCGGCTATCGAACGAAGCGATCCGAGCATCCTTGAAAAAGCGTCGGGTCCGTTGGTTATCACCGTAAGCGTATAAACAAATGCGATTCCGGTAAAAAATCCAAGCGAGCAAAAGCAAACGTCCTTAAATGCTGAGCGGACCCTTTTTGCGCAAAGAAAATCGTAGTAAAGGAGCGGAAATACCAAAAGTATTGCCATCACATTTGAAAAGCGCACAAAAACGCACAGGCCAAGCATCGCTCCCGATGCGAACATCCGGCTTCTTAAGCCGTGTTTAAGACCGCTTGCCGCCAAAAGGACCGTAGCGGCCAAAAGAAAATACGACAGATAATAATCAAGCATTACGCTCGGAGCCCACATCATGAAATTCGAGATCAGAAGCCCGAGGTATACGGGAAATATGTGATACTCCTTTATTAGTTCAAAAAACAGCATGAGATTAAGAGCCGAGATCACAAACGTACAATAAGCGCGAATGCCGATGTATGTTGCGCCGCCGGGGAGCATCATGAACAGACGTCCCAGAGCATTCGCTCCGTAAGTCTGTAACGACCAAAACGCCCGATCATCCGAAAAGTTTATGAAGTTGGCGATAGAATATCCCGAATAGGTCATTTCAGCACCGAAAAAAAGCTTTGCATAGGGAAGCAAAGCAAGCACGGCAGCCAATACGACCATGACGGGAATGTTGCGTTTTTTACTCTCCATTTTCAGGTAACTTTACTCACTTTTATTACTATCACATATTTTATAATAATTACGGTAAAAAATCAAAGTAAACGTAAAGGATGACATCACTTATTTTGTTGTGTTAAAATGAGTGACGTATGAGAATCTGGGCAAGAGAATTTAAAGACAACAGAATGCTTAAAGACCTTACCGTCGAAGACTATTCCGATGAGACGCGCACACACAAGATTTTTTCTTCGATCGAGAAGATCTGCGTCGAGTTTGACCTTTCAAAGCCTATATGGCTTGATATGAACATCGAGGATTTTAAACGTAACGGCAAAGTCAGATTTTACAAAGACAGCTTCATAGATTTCATACCGTTTGACTATCTTGAGATACAGGTCATCGAGGAAGATCAGTAATATGTTTAAAGCAGAGAAAAAAATACTTGAATTTATCGAAAAACACATATCAATCATCGGACTTATCGGTTTCTTCGCGATCGGTGCGTTAATGCGCCTTGTGACCAGAAACTTCGTAAGCGAGGACGCCTACAACTACCTGCTTGGCTGGTACGACGATATCAAAAATGCAGGCGGATTTAAGGCTCTGTCCGAGCAGGTGGGCAACTACAACGTCTTATATCAGACGCTGATTGCTCTTTTTACCTACCTTCCCATTCCCGCGCTTTTTGCTTACAAAGGCTTAAGCATCATATTCGATCTGATGCTTTCCCTTCTTATCGGTTACATAGTGTACAAAGAAAGCGCATCCGAAAAGGCCTTTGACCTTAGTGCCATCGCATTTTCCATCGTATGGATATCGCCCGTCGTGCTCTTTAATTCATCCCTGTGGGCTCAGTGCGATTCGATCTACGCATTTTTTACGGTGCTTTCCATCTACCTTCTGTACAAAGAAAAAAATATCCCCGCCTTCGTATTTTACGGCGTGGCTTTGGCATTTAAGCTTCAGGCAGTGTTCGCGCTTCCTTTCTTTGTGCTGATCTACTTTTACAAAAAGAGCTTTTCGATATTCAATTTTCTTATAGTTCCCGCGATCTTGTGGATCTCTTCGATCCCGGCGATAATAGCGGGCCGCGGCATATTCACCGCATTTACTTTGTATCTTAACCAGACAAACGAGTACGGCTGCGTCATCATGAACTATCCAAGCTTCGTAATGACGATGGCTTACGACTATATGCAGAAGTTTTACGAGACCGCCACTCCGATCGCATTTGTGATCGCGATGTTCGCACTCGCATTTTTGATGGTGGCGATAATAAAACTTAAACCCGAGCTTACATTCGAAAACTACATACTGATAGCGTTGGTGATGATATTCACGGCCGTTTTCTTTATGCCGGCCATGCATGACAGATACGGCTACGTTTACGAGATCATCGCGATCGTTTATATGTTTAAGAATAAAAAGGCCATAATCCCGGCCATACTTTTGATACTGATCTCCACCTCGACCTACTCGAATTTCCTGTTCCACGTAGGCATCGATCTCAGGTGGATAACGGCGTTTAACTTTGTCGCCTACGGTGTATATCTTTGGTTTTTCTTTACTGAACTTAAGACTAAAAAAGAAGAGGCATGACCTCTTCTTTTTTTACAGCCAAATCGCTTCGCTTATGGCCTGACGTACGTTTTCATCGTTCAAAACGGCAAGCTTTGACAGATACCAGGCTCTGTCCTTGTCGGAAAGAGACGCAAGATCCTTCTTTTCATCGAAAGTGAGCGTGCAGCCTAACTTGTCTATCTCATCCATCTTCGCCTCCGCGATCCAGATCTTTTCCTGCCACTCTCTCTTTTTTGCAGATAAAATGAGATTAATATCCTTCTTTGAATATTTCCCCGAGAATATGATCTTTATCTCTTTTAACGAAAAGCCCATGTCGCGCCATTCGATAAGGGTTTCAACGTCCTTGACCTGATTGGCGCTGTAATATCTGTAGCCCGATTCCCCGTCGATCTTTACGGGTTTTATGAGTCCTTTGTTTTCGTATACCCGCAAGGCTTTTGGCGTTATGTTGCACAATGCCGCCAGTTCTCCGATCTTAAGCAGTTGTTCCTCCATCGTCTTTTCCCCCTAAGAGCACTTCGTTAACGCGCTCCACACCTACAAGGCTTCCGCGCATGTTGATGATCGAATTGAGCACACAGTTAAAATTCAATACGATGTTGCCGCGGTACTGCGTTACTTTGCAGATATCCGCGAAATCATCAAACTTTGTATCTATTATATCATTACCTTTGTACAATAAAAGAATATATCCGAGCATCCCCGAAAATGCGTAGAACATGTTGCATATCGACCCTCTGTTGTGGGCTTTCATGTTCTGCTTAAGTATTTCAAGACTCTTCTTTTCAATGCGCTCCTTCGCAAAGTCCTTTGCTTCGTAGACGGCAAGCATTTCTTTGCCCTTAAGAGTCACCTCCGCAAGATCGGTGTAGCCCACAAGCGCCTTTTGTGCCTCTTTTTTGTGATCGCCTATACGAGCCGAGATCACGAAGACGTTTAACATAAAGAAAGGCACAAGAGTACTTATCCCGATGATGTAAAGCCCGACGCTTAAAAACATCATGATGATCGAAGAGATCACAAGACTCACCGATGCGATGACCATATGCATGAAGTTGATGGGATTTACAAGATACCCCACCGCCTTGTCTACGTCGTTGTTAAGCCTTGTAAACCACTCGGCCCCGGAACTGCCCATGAGCTCGCTTGCCGGAAGCTTCATGATCTTATCAAACATCTTTTCCCGTAACGCCTTTTGAAGCTTCACCGTGAACCTTACCGCGATCGTGCTCCAGATCGTCATGTTGTAGCCAAACAGCATGACTATCAGTACAAAGAAAACGCCCAGCGTCTTCCCAAGATTTTCGCTTTTGCACTGTTCGATAAGACGCATGAATTTTTGCATCATATTGGCGGTGAGAATGGAATTGCAGATATCGAAAGGCGACCTTAATATCATCATTACAACAAATTCACGCCATACTCCCGCCTCTTTTAACATCAAACGAACCTGTTTATTCATGGAAACGACCCTCTTTTACGGTGATGATCCGATCGTACCCCTTTAGCAGATCGGGGTGATGGGTTACGTGGACCACCGTCTTTTTGTCCATAAGCTTATCCAGTGCTTCAAGCACGTCGGTTGTGGTTTCTTTGTCCAGTGATGACGTGGGCTCGTCAAGCAAAATGATGTCCACATCCTTAAGCATGGCTCTTGCTATGGCTATCCTTTGAGCCTGACCGCCGGAGATCTCGTTGGCTCTGTCGCCTAAATACGTGTCGATGCCGTTTTCAAGGGAGTTTATCCATTGATCGAGCCTTGAAGCTTTTATGACTTCCTCGATCCGCTCACTTGGCACGTCTTTTCCGAGAGTGATGTTTTCTTTGATGGTAAGCGGCATGAGCATTGCCTCCTGCATCACCATGGATATCTTTGAGATGATCCCCTCCGCCCGTGTCTCACCGCCAACACTGACTATGCCTTCCGTGGGAGAAAGAAGCCCCGCGAGAAGTCGTAGGAACGTGCTCTTTCCCGATCCGCTCTCGCCCACTATCCCGATGCGTTCTCCTTTTTGGAACGCGAAGTTTAAGTCCTTTAAGATCTCTTTTTCTTTGTACATAAATGTCACATTTTTACCGAAGATCACCGTTTCCATGCCCGCTCTCCCGTTCTTACTCTGCATTTTTGATATCCGTTCTTGAAAGATGTACCAGCAACTGTTTTACCCTTACTGTCCACGAAGGAAGATTCATTAAGGTCCCGAGGAAAGTCCCCGTCATGTTGAGAAATATCATAAGGGTCCCGATGGTCATGTAACCTCTCCAAATGAGCAATGCCCCCACTCCGAAAAGGATCAGCAGCGGAAGCCGGCTCAATATGCCCGAGAATGAGTTGGTGAGGGCGCTTATGCGTTCTTTCTTCGTTTCAAGCCTTCCCCATTCTTCAAGCTCGTCTTTAAACTTCTGTGCAAAAAACTCTTCCGCACCGAAGACCTTTACCACCTCGAAATTTGAAATGATCGTGTAGGCGGTCTTGTTGTTTTTTGTCTTTTTGTCCATGGCTGCGTTTACGAGGCCGGGAAGATTTTTGCCTATGCGGTTCACGAGTGCGACCACCAATATCATTGGGCCCGTTACGATAAGAGTGAACCTTGGATTTTCGATCATTAAAAAAATAAGAGCGAGTGTTCCCGACAAAAACTGCTCCACCACATCAAAGGCCCCGCTTAAACCTTCCGACGAAGCAGTCAGCTCGTTTTGGGCTTTCGACATCGCCTCGTGGAAGCCCATGGAGTCCGACGGATCTTTGCTAAGGAGCCCTTCGGCATAGTCCATCCTGAGAGTATGCCCCATCCTTTCCGCTGCGCACTTTCCGATGATCCCCGTCAGATATTCAAAAAGACAGGAAACAATGAGAACCGCAAACATGACAAGCATGAAGCTAAGCTCTATTTTTTTGCGGCTTACTATGGCATCGGCTATCATACCGATCCGCACGGTCCAGTAAAATCGGACCGTTATCGATAAGAACACTGTAAGAAAAGCTGCCGTAAGCCATATCCTGTTTGCCGCCATCAGTCGTTTAAGTACCTTCATGTCCGCTCCTTTTTCCGGTTAATTAAAGCGTAAACTATGTCCCAAGGGCAGAGTCAATATATCCCGCACAAAAAAAGAACAGGTACATGACCTGCTCTTTGGTATCGGTTTTTTAATATCCCGCGGGGTTGTTCTTCTGGAATCTCCAGGAGTCCTCGCACATTTCTTTTATGCCGTACTCGGCTTTCCAACCAAGTTCCTCTTCGGCCTTCTTTGCGGAAGCGTAGCATGTTGCGATATCGCCGGGGCGACGCTCGCCGATCACATAAGGGATCTTGACTCCGGTCGCTTCTTCGAAATTCTTTACTATATCGAGAACGCTGTATCCGACGCCCGTTCCGAGATTGTATATCTTAAGTCCTGCGTTTTCTTCGATCTTCTTAAGCGCAAGAACGTGTCCTTTTGCAAGATCGACTACGTGGATGTAGTCTCTTACGCCCGTGCCGTCGTGAGTGTCGTAATCGTTACCGAATACGGTGAGCTTTTCTCTCTTTCCGACCGCAACCTGCGTAATGTAGGGCATGAGGTTGTTGGGAATACCGTTGGGGTTTTCTCCGATAAGGCCCGATTTATGAGCTCCGATCGGATTGAAATATCTAAGCAGGATCACGTTCCAGGAAGGATCGGCCTTCTGAATGTCGGAAAGTATCTGCTCAAGCATCGACTTTGTCCAGCCGTAAGGGTTGGTGCAGCTTCCTTTGGGGCATTCCTCGGTGATGGGCACGAATGCCGGATCGCCGTAAACGGTTGCCGACGAAGAAAAGATTATGTTCTTTGCGCCGTGCTTTTTAAGCGCATCCACAAGTGTGAGTGTTCCCGCTATGTTGTTGTCGTAATATTCCCAGGGCTTTGCCACCGATTCGCCGACTGCCTTGAGGCCAGCAAAGTGAATGCAGGCGTCAACTTTTTCTTTGTCCAGTATGTCCGAAAGTGCGGCGCCGTCGCGAATGTCGGCTTTATAGAAAGTTACGTCTTTGCCGGTTATCTTTTTCACTCTGTTAAGCGATTCGGCGCTTGCGTTCGACAGATTGTCGATGACCACAGGCTCGTGGCCGGCATTGATGAGTTCCACTACGGTATGCGAACCTATAAAGCCCGCTCCGCCCGTTACAAGTATTCTCATTAAGATTTATCCTCCTTTAAAACGATACGGTACGGCCGGCAGGTACGTGTACCTCTTTGTCGCCGTACGCAAACCAGACATCCCTTGAGGTAGGGTTCTGGCATACCGTCATTGCAGTGTTGAATATCAGCTGATCAAATGCGTTGCAGTAATCGTATATTTCAATGTTGGTCGCGTACCAGATGTCATCTTTTCCGCTTACGAGCTTTGCAAAATCTTCGATAACGTTCCAGTTGTCGTCCGCTTCAAACTCGTAGCTGTGACCCCAAAGATAAAAGAACATCGGATCCCACCAATTCTTCGTATCAACAAATCTCTTTGCAAGATTCATAAGCTCGGGATCGTTGTGGTGGCATGTGGCCTTTAATCTCAGCCAGTCCTTGGGTAAGTGAAAATCATGTGTGGCCTCAACCGTTCTTGCGTAGCAGATGCCGCAGTTTTTAAGGATTTCTACGCATGTATCGTCGTATGCACCGTAAGGATATGCAAACCCTCTTACGATCGTGGTGAACTTATCCTCGAGTTCCTTGCGGTCACGAAGAATTTCGTCTGTCGCAATGTTGCCGGGAAGCCCGACAAGCGAAGGGTGCGTATATGCGTGTGCCGCTATTTCCCAGCTGCTCTTTGCATAGGCTGCTTTTGCGCGGTTAAAAGGCATACGTCTGTGAATGGTGCCCGGCGCGTAAGTTACGTCTTCCGGAGGAAAACATCCGCTGTTTAGATTGAATGTTCCTTTAAGACCATACTTTTCCACGATCTCAATGAGCTTCTCGTCCTGCTCGACACCGTCGTCGTAACTTAAGGTAAGTGTCTTGGGGCGTCCCCCGGGGAAGCGCATTACCATATTTGCCATAGTGTATATCCCTCCGATTTTCTGCTATAATTGACATGTCTTTTTTATATTATCTCATTTGAGCCGAAAAGTAATTAAGAAATTGAGAGGATTTTATTAATGTCGGGAACTTTGTATGTGGTGGCAACTCCGATCGGAAATCTGTCCGAAATGAGCCCAAGAGCCGTGGAAACACTGCGTTCTGTCGATCTCATCGCCGCGGAGGACACCAGAAACACTTTAAAACTTCTTAATCATTTTGATATAAAAACACCGCAGACTTCAAACCACAAGTTCAACGAGGAAAAGACTGTGGACAGGCTTGTGGCAGAGCTTAAAGAAGGTAAGAACATCGCGGTCGTTTCCGATGCGGGAACGCCCTGCGTGAACGATCCCGGATTTATTCTTGTAAACAGGGCGGCCGCGGAAGGTATCACCGTTTTACCGATAAGCGGTCCCTGCGCCGCGATCGCAGCACTTTCCGCTTCGGGCCTTCCCGCCGACACGTTCCGCTTCATGGGGTTTTTCCCTCGCGAGAAAAAGGATGCGCTTAAGATCACTTCACTCATAAAGGAGGGCGGGAAGGATCTTTACATCTTCTACGAATCACCGATGAGGATCGAAGAAACACTCTCAGTCATTAAAGACGAGCTGCCGGGTGCAAGGATCGCGCTCTTCAACGATCTTACCAAGGCTCACGAGCGTGCGTACAGAGGCACCCCCGCCTCGGTCTTTTCCGAACTGTCGGCCAACCCCAATGCCAAAAAGGGCGAGTATGCGATGCTGCTTTACTATGAACCCGTAGAGCGGGAGAACGCTTCCGATTGCGAGGTTTCTCTCTCACCCGAGGCACTTCTCGTCGATGAGATCGTAAAAAGCGGCTGCTCCGTCAAAGAAGCAATCTCAAAGCTTTCAAAAGACAAAACCGTTCCCACTTCCAAAAACGAACTTTATGCGGCTTCACTTAGATTAAAAGAGCTGTTTGGATAACCAAACAGCTCCTTTTTATGCTTTTTTGAGTCTCACTCCGATGCCCCAGACGGTATCGATGTAATCGCCTTTGGTGTGCTCGGATATCTTTTTACGCATGTTGCTTATGTGGACGTTTACGGTCTTGTCCTCTCCGATATAGTGATCTTCCCATGCAAGTTCGTACAATTCCTGTTTACTGTATATCTTGTTGGGATGCTTCATCAAAAGTTCCATGATGGAAAATTCGATCTTTGTAAGAGGGATGGCAACGTCATTTGCAAAGAGAGTGTTGTTTTCTTTATCCAATACAAGCTCTTCGAAAACAATTTTGTTTCCGCCTCCGCCGCTCGCACCGTGCTTTTTAAGCTGAAGTTCTATCCTCGCTCTTACTTCTCTGACATCAAAGGGCTTTGTGATGTAGTCGTCCGCACCGTTTTCAAGAAGATCGAGCTTCGATTCGATCTCGTTCTTTGCGGAGATGACGATCACGGGTACGGTCGACTTCTCTCTTATCTTTTTAAGCACTTCCTCGCCGCTCATTCCGGGCAGCATGAGATCCAAAAGCACAAGAGAATAGTTTTCCTGATCGAAATACAGAAATCCTTCGGGGCCCGAAAAAGCCGATTTTACTTCGTATCCGGTGGTCTCGAGCATTTCTCTTAAGAGCTTGTTTATTTCATCGTTGTCTTCGATTATCAATATCTTTTCCATCAGGTGTTTCCTCCGGCAGATGTTTTTAAAGTGATGACGATCGCGAAAGTGTTCTCGCGCGGTGAGATCGCCTTTATGCTGCCGCCCATTCTTTCGGTAAGTTCTTTTGCTATGCAAAGCCCAAGCCCCGTTCCGAGCTTGCTTCTTGCGGGGTCGCTTCTGTAAGTCCTGTCAAATACAAGGTCTAAGTTGTCGGGAAGTTTTTCTTCCGTCATGTTCTCAACGCTTATCGTTGCCGACTTTTCGTCTCTTTCGATCGAAACCTTAAAGCCGGAATTGCCGTGCGTTATCGCATTCTTTACGACGTTTTGAAGCACTCTTTTAAGCGATGAGGCTTCGGCGTAAACATATACGTCGTCCTCGGGATATTCGATCTTTGGCGATCCGAGTTTCGCCTCGATGGCATCGTAGTATAAAAAAAGCGATTCGCTTAAAAACTTCGTAAGGTTCAGCGTTTCGATCTCAAACTTCTTGTCGTCGCTCACCGACGCGGAATATGCAAAGAAATCGTCGAGCATCGTCTCCAGATCGTCGAGCCTTCCGTGAATGATATCGACGTACTCCCGGCGCTTTTCAGCGTCTTCGGTTTCGTTTAACAGCTGGAAATATCCCGTGACCGAGGTGAGCGGAGTCCTTATGTCGTGAGCCATGTTGGCGATCATCTGTTTTCTGGATGTCTCCATTTTTTGAGCAGCCGCATTTTCTTCGAGTTCTTTCTTTATGCCTTCATTCAGCTCTTTTTGGAGTTTGCCGAAAGGTCCGCGGATGTGGTCTAAGAAGATCTCGGTGGATGAATCCTCAAGCCTGTGAACCCGAAGCTGGCGACAGATCGAATTGACCTGCCGCCTGTAAAGGATTAAAGCACCGATTAAGATCGCGCATATAAGCGTGAGTATTACGATGATCAGTTTCATTTAAGCTTACGCTCCGTTTTTTCTTTAGACCATTATACAACGTCTTTCTTTCCGTACAAAGTCATTCCCAAAGCAAGGTAAAAAACAAGTCCTACTGCGCCGATCACAAGTGCGGGAACTTTGCCGCCCGCAAGGTCTGAAGGATTGATAACGGCAATCCTGGTTGAGATGAGGTAGTAAGCAAAAATGAATTTTTCGCAAAAGCTGTCGCTTAAGATTCCGAGCTTGTTAAGACCCACCTGGATGAGTGCAACAATCTGGCCGGTAAGACCGATTGCAGTGAAAGTTCCGAAAATGATCGCGGGTACGTTCTTTCTGAAGAGTTCGTATACTGCCATTGAGAACATGCCGAATGCGGTAAAGAGAAGAGTCTCAACGCCGGCGTACTTAAGCACGGGCACTACATCGCCGAATGAAACCGATTTGTATGATAAGGTTGCGAGTAACACACCGATGAATGCGCAGAGCTGTAAGAGAACCGCGAATGTGAATACGGGTGCGATCTTTGCCGCGAATACGAGGGGCTTTTCTCTCTTTGATACCGAGAGGTTCTTTACAAATCCGTTCTTTCTTTCGTTCTCACAATATACGATCGCGAAGACGGTTACAAAAAGTGATGTCATCTCAGCGGGGAACGATACAAAAAGGTCCATTACACTGAATCCGGGATCTTCGATCGAGCTCGGATCGACTTCATATACCACGCTGCCTTGTTCATCAACGCTGATGGATTCGGCGTTTGATACCATGACCTGAACCTTCGTCATTGTGAACGCAAGGACTATCATTACTATAAGTGCGATAAAGTTTTTGCTCTTTAAGAGTCTGTACATGTTCATTTTTATCAGATTAAGCATTTTTGTTTCCTCCGTTATCTACGCATGAAAGATAGAAATTCTCAAGAGATGATCCGATCACGTGGATACCCTCTACGTTTACGCCTGCGGTTACAAGCTTTCTGTTAAGATCTGCTACAGATGTTGCCACCTGATATACATGGATCTTGTTTGAGTCAACTACGGTGAAGTTCGTAATGTTTTCTTTCTCCAGTACTGACACTGCAAGTCCGCTGTCGTCAGTAATGATCTCGATCTTTTCTTCGCTCTCGGTCTTAAGTTCATTCTCGGTAAGTTCTCTTACGAGCCTGCCGTGATTGATGATACCGAATGATGTTGCCACTTTGTTAAGCTCTTCAAGGATGTGGCTGGAGATCATGATGGTGATGTTTTCTTCTTTATTGATCCGCGTGATGAGCTCTCTTATTTCGGTGATTCCGAGAGGGTCGAGGCCGTTGATGGGCTCATCCAAGATAAGGAAATCGGGGTGACCGAGAAGCGCCATGGCGATTCCGAGTCTTTGCTTCATACCAAGTGAATAGTTCTTTGTTTTCTTATTGTCATTTTTAAGTCCCACAAGATTCAAAAGATCCAGAATGTTTTGCTTATCGTAAACGCCCATGGCCAATGCCTTAAGCTTCATGTTATCGAACGCGTTGAAGGTTCCGATCACGCCCGGATCTTCGATCAGCGCTCCGATACGACCTCTTTTCTCGCTGTCCGCGAAAAGGCATATCTCGCCTTCACTCGGACTTGCCAGCCCTGCGACCATCTTCATGATCGTTGTCTTGCCTGCGCCGTTGGGCCCGATGAGTCCGTAGATCTCTCCTTTCTTAATGTGAAGATCTACTTTATCTACCACGCATTTGCCACCGTATTTCTTTGACAGCGTGTGTGTTTCAAGAATGTAATTTGTATTTGTCATTTTGTTTTCCTCCGTTTCTGTTTTGAAGTATAGAGACGGATGTTTAAAGAATCGCAAAGAGAATATAAAGAAAGTATAAAGAAGCTTGCTTCCGGAAAAGCAGGCAAGACACCCGGGGGACGGTGGTGTTGGTTTAAATAAAAAAAGTGGCTTAATCAGCCACTTTCTTTAATGCATCCATATAACCTTTGATCTGGTAACGGTATTTTTCACGTAACAAATTGTAGTTAGCGATCAGCTTTCCGAGTTCCGAATTCTTTTCTATAACATACCAGGAAGATTTTTTGCCGCGTCTTCCGGTATTTTCGATTCCCGACAAAAGCCATTCGGGAGTAACACTGAGTACGTTACATATGATCATTATCTTGTCTGCGGAAGGATTGATCTTCTTTTTCTTCCATTCGCTGATGGTGCTCTGAGCTATTCCGGTTGCTTCGGAAAACTCTTTCTGAGACATTTTTTTCTGTTCAAGTTTTTCAAATATTCTGTCGCTTATCGTCATAAATCGTCTTCTCTTTCTTTCGTTAAAATCCGGGACACCGGTGCATCTTTTTTCTATCACAAAAACTCACTGTCCCGTCAGCGGTTTCGTGAAGTTATCATATATGGAAGGGGGCAACGAATAATTACAACGAAATGAATTTGTTTTCTTCGTGCCATGATAATTCTTTTATCGGACGATCGTCTGCGCAAACAGGCCGCCGAACAGACTCAATATATTGGCGAGTATGCCGTAAGCTACGATCCGGCCGTGTTTTCCGTTTTCCTGCTTCATAAATATCGCATAAAGAACAGTTTCCACGATCACGATCAGCAATTCATTTCCCAGAAAGATTACCAGATTACCCCATCCTCCCGGGCCGTGCGCTTTATAAGTGCCCCATAACGTAGCATGAAGATAAAACTGCGTCAGCACGTTGGCGATAAGAAAAACGGGAATGTTACGCAACTGACCTAAGCCAAATGCAAAAAGAAGCAATCCCTCCATAATTAATGTACCGACACAAAATGCCACAGAACGACGAAAATAGCTTTTGTCCTCTTTCGCATAATGCTCAAGGTCCTCTGCCAACACTCCCGTTTCGAAATCATAATAGCAGGCAGCCTCGTATCTCGTCGTTTCAATCTCGTTACTTACGTATTCGGCCCCGTCTTCCCCCGAGACCAGTATTATCTTAAAATGGCTCGGTGCATAATAGGTAAATTTAAACTCGCTCCTTGTGTTACCGTATTCATTGGGAAAACCTATAAAAGGATTCCGAGTGGGAGCAAAAGCAATGCTCCATCCGTCTTCTTCATACGCCATCATCTTATCGAACATGGCCCGATTCATATCTTCCAAGTTACTGTAGGTCTGGTCATCATCTCTGTAGCCATTGCTGTTTTTCTCAAGCAAACCTACAGCATACCTGCCTTCGGGCGCATTCTTTATCTTAAGAGTCACGCTGGGCTTCGGTCCCATATCCGCATAGAGCGGCAGGGAAAGGCAAAGTGCGATATTAAAAGCCAACACACACGCGGCGGCTAATCTGAGCCACAGTCTTTTTCTTTTCTCACTCATAACATATCTCCTCAAAAAACATATCTGAATAATCGTTCGCTTTTTTGAATATATTATCATTATTTGTCACATTTTTCCAATAAAAAAGCGACCTAAAGGCCGCTTTTAAGGCTAAATACCATATATCTTAAGACTTTTTGATTTCCTTCAGCTTTTCCATCGGTAATCCGGTGTATTTTGAGACAGCAGAAAAGTCCATGCCGTCACGAAGCATATTAAGAGCGATCATAGCCAACCCTTCTTCTCGCCCCTCGGCTCTGCCTTCATCCTTGCCCTGATGATATGCTCTTATCTCCGGAAGATCCAATACCTTTCCACCCATAGAATCACCCACTTTCCTGTGAACTGTCTCATGTTTCCTGGTAAGTTTGTTTAGCACTTTTCTTGTCATACTGATTATAACACCGTATGAAAGTGCTGACAACAAGCCCCTTTCCTGATCTTCGTTCATTCGCTCCACGATACTGTCATACACTTTTGCAAGTGAATTCATCCTCTCTTCATCTTCTTCGATCACCCCAAGATCTTTTTCATAATTGAAGATGAAATACGGTATCAGAAGATACAAATGCTTTCCAAAGATATCATCGACAGTAAAGTCAGACACCTTGATTATTCTTACAGGATACGACACCTCCCCGCCGGGAGTTTTCATGGCTATCTGAGCTTCATTGGGTGTTCTTTTTGAACCCCTCAGCAGTAACAATCCCGATTGTGGAAAACGTACTATCAGTTTGTTTCCTTCCCATTTGATATCATCCATTGCCGTTGCGGTATCATACTCTAAGAAGCGGACAAGTATAGAGTTATCATATCTTTTACTCTCGCATTCTATGTGATACTTTTTGCTAAGACCTTTTTCAATGATCTTAAAGTGCGAATCGGTTATCCGCTTCTCCTCGTTTCCGCCGGACCTCACGACAAAATGTTCGTTTCTCATCCTTTGCACGATCGCATTTCTTGTGTATTGTTCCCCGAATATGAAATTGACAAAGGGTATTAGTATATCGTCACACTCCCCTTCCATTGTTCTGAATGCGTCGTCATAAGCAAACGCATCCGATTCTCTTTTGTTTTTTGCCATCCATAACCTCCTTAGATTGTGCTGTCGCAGGAGTTAAGGATACGCTCCTGCATTTTTGTGTGTTTTGATTGGGGTTTAAGCAGGAATACAAGATTATAAGATTATCCAGAATATAGATAGAATGATTTCTGCTTGAAGTAAGAATATCATCAATGCGATCGCCACCGCAATATGGCAATATGTCAAAAAGAAAAAGTCTCAAAAAAGTGCCTGAACAAGCCACTTTGAAGGATGTATACTTTTGTTTTTGCGATTGAAGGTGGTCGTTTTGCGAAAAATTATTGTGCACATTTTAAAGAAGCAAAACTCATACAAAGCATGTTTGATCACATAAAACCATCTGAGGGATATGTTATAGACCGTGGAGATCCTGAGGACAAACATGGAAGAAAATTTCATACCTAAATCATGAAAAGTCGATACCTTGAGGTATCGACTTTTCATGATTATTCATACTTTATCTTATCTTTCACACTTATGTCCGTGCCTATCTGGACCTCGATGAGTTTAAGGAGTGTGTCTGCGATGACGGTGTGTTTGCAGCCGCAGGGAAGGTTGATGACGTCGCCGGGTTTGACGGGACGTTTGACGTCATCGACGATGGCGTAGCCGGTGCCTTCGAGGACGGTCCAGACTTCGTCGCGGTGCTCGTGGGAATGATAGTTCATCTTGTGGCCGGGCATGAGCGTTACCTTTACGGTAAGGCTTTCGCTCTCCACATCCATTACCTGGTAGCTTCCCCAGGATTTCTCGGCGTACATGATGGGTGCCGTCATCTTGTCAACGTAAGGCTTCATGTAACTTGACTGATGCTTGTCGGAAACAAGAATGCCGTCGGCACTGGCTGCGACCACAACGTTTTTAAGTCCCATACCCAGTATGGGAAGATCCAATTCGTTTATTATGTGGGTGTTCTCGCAATCGCCGCTTAAAACTGCGTTACCCATTATGTTCTCGTCCATGGACTCGGTGAGGGTGTTCCACGTTCCCAGATCTTTCCACTCGCCGCAGTAGCGAACGAGGCTGATACTTTTTTCTTTCTCCACCACTGCATAGTCGAAGCTTATCTTGGTAACTTCGGGGTATTTGTCGCGAAGATCGTTAAAATCTGTAAAATCTATGAGCTCGTGGGCTTTGGAAAGCACATAGTCGAGCTTAAATCCAAATACGCCGCCGTTCCAGAAAGCGCCGTCGGCAAGATACTTCTTTGCGGTCTCAAGATCGGGCTTCTCGGTGAAACCTTTGACGGTCAGATCGCTGTTCGTGAGGATGTAGCCGTACTTTTCGCTGGGGTAAGTGGGCTCGATGCCCATAAGACAGATGTTTGCGCCTCCCTTTGCCACTTCGTCACCGATCTTTTTAAGGGTGACAAAATACTCGTCCTCAACAAAAGGATCGACGGGGCAGACAACAACCGGCTCGTTTCCGTCAACTTTAAGGACGTCTTTTAAATAGCATGCCGCGAGAGCGATCGCAGGAAATGTATCGCGTCTTGCGGGTTCAACACAGATGTCAACATCGTCGCCCAGCTGATTCAAAAGCGATGACACCTGCGACTTGCCGGTAGCGACCGTGACTTTCGCGCCAGGAACGTTTTTCACGATCCCGCGGTAAACACGCTCTACCATGGACTCGTACCTGTCACCCGCTTCTTTATTCTTGAAAAATCTTATGAACTGTTTCGACCTGACATCGTTTGAAAGCGGCCAGAGTCGTTTTCCGGAACCTCCGGACAAAAGAATGATATTCATATGTTCTCCGATTTAGATATTAAGTCCCTTTGCTTCGTCGGCGCCGATGGAAATGTTCATGCACTGGATGGCTGCACCGGATGCGCCTTTTCCAAGGTTGTCGAAGGAGCTTGCCACAACAATACGGTCGTCGTTACCTGTAAC
>JAEEGK010007760.1_pt1 | contig 25534 bp, 21 predicted proteins | sample 8958771 | NCBI WGS metagenome assembly JAEEGK01 (sample SAMN16246547, study PRJNA631951) | gut metagenome | biome: gut microbiome; feature: rumen; material: SC-attached | host: Bos | place: Iran: Karaj | collected 2018-10
AACATCACTACAAGAGGCCGAGGCTTACGAGTTTGTGAATAAATATGAAGACAAAATTAAACATGAAGTGAATGAAGGTGGCACTAATTTTTCTGGTGGACAAAAGCAAAGACTTTGTATCGGTAGAGCACTACTTAAACACCCAGAAATTTTAATCTTAGATGACAGCACCTCCGCTTTAGATTTATTAACTGATAAAAAGATTAGAGAAACTGTTAAAGGCTTTAAAGATATGACAAAAGTCATTGTTTCTCAAAGAGTCGCCACCATTCAAAACGCTGATTTCATTTTAGTGTTAGAAGGTGGAAAGGTTGTTGGACAAGGAAAACATAAAGACCTAATGAAAGATTGTCCAATTTATAGAGAGACCTACGAGACACAAATTAAGAAGGAATAGCATGAGTACAAAAGAAAGACTAATCCACTATCTTAAACCAATGAGAAAATCTTTGATTTTCGCTTTTATCTTTGCTCTTTTATTTGTGGCCTCTCAACTTGCTCAACCATTCTTACTTGGTAGATCTTTAGATGCTTCAAAAGAAAACACTGAGAATATTTTTAATATTTATCTTATTATCGCTCTTGTTTTAGCAGTCCTTGGCACTGTCTTTGATTACTTATTTGAAGTAATTGTTATGAATGTTTCTCAAAGAGTTATTAAGAATGTAAGGGATGACATCTATAACAAAATCAATTCTATCTCTATTAGAGATTTCGATAAGAAGGCTCACGGAGATATGGTCCAATTAGAAATAAGAGATATGGAGAACTTCGCAAGTGGCTTATTTGCGGTTTTCAAAACCCTTATTCAAGGAATATTCACTATTACTATTACTATTGTAATGATGTTAATGGTGAACTGGATTTTAGCCTTAGGAGTAATTATCCTAACTCCTCTTAGCATTTTAATGTCACGCTTTGTATCTAAGTTCTCACATAAGCATTTTAAAAAGCAGAGTGAATTACAAGCTAGCATTTCATCTATCTCTTTAGAGACTCTTAATAACATAGATGTAATTCAATCTCTTAATCACGAAGATAAATCTATTGATTTATTCAAAGTTAAAAATGAAGAGTTACATAAAGAAGGAATAGTGTCTCAATTCTCAGCCTCATGGGTCAACCCATCCACTAGATTAGTGAATAACACAATTTATGTGATTATTGGTATCGCAGGAATTATTATGATTCCGTATAGTGTTGAACTCGCTCTTGTTTTAGCGGTTATGAGTGTTGGCAAATTATCAAGTTTCTTATCGTACACCACTCAATATAGCAAACCATTTAATGAAGTATCTGGAGTTGCTAATGAATATGAAAACGCGAAAGCGTCATTTAAACGTGTTAACGACTTTATGAATTTAGATTTTGATATTAACGAAGGCAAAGAAGTAATTGAGAATATTGATAGAATCGAATTCTCTCATACTTATTTCTCCTATAACGAAAATCAAAAGTTAATCGAAGATTTTAATTTAGTTATTAACAAAGGCGAAAAGGTTGCGATTGTTGGACCTACAGGCGCTGGCAAAACAACAATGATTAACTTATTAATGAGATTCTATGATCCAAAAGATGGAGATATTAAAATCAATAACATCTCTTATGGAGATATCTCCAAAGAATCTTTAAGAAAGAATATTGGAATGGTTCTTCAAGATACCTGGATTTTCTCTGGCACTATTTTTGATAATGTTCGTTATCTAAAACAAGGCGCATCTTTAGAAGAAGTAAAAGAAGCTTGTAGAAAAGCGCACGCCGATATCTTTATTGAAACTCTCCCTGATAGCTATAGCACATATATAAATGCGAAAAATGGTCTATCAGAAGGACAAAAGCAAATGATTGCAATCGCTAGAGTCATGTTGCTCAATCCAAATATGGTCATCTTAGATGAAGCAACAAGTAACATCGATACGAGAAGTGAAAAATTAATCACTGACGCTTTTGACAATATGATGAAAGAAAAAACATCAATTGTTATTGCTCATAGACTATCCACCATTGAACAAGCTGACACCATTATTGTTATGAAAGATGGCGGTATTGTGGAGACCGGAAACCATAAAGACTTAATGAAAAAACAGGGCTTTTATTACACCCTGTATTCATCGCAATATAAGTAAGAAACCGCTTATTTTTGCTTTTTTGACTCCTCAAATAATGCCTTCATTGTTGGATTATTATGAGTGAGTTTTTTTATTGTTAAATCTTGCGCTTTATCGTTAGCAAGTCTTAAGTTACGATCTGCACCAAGGAGATCGTTTTTGACTTTGTTAAGATAATCAATTGTCTTATCAATTTCTTCGATTGCTTTATTAAAACGTTCGTTTGCTAGAGCGTAGTTTTTGCCGAACTTCTCTTGGAAGTCGAGTAACTTATCTTCAAAATTAGTGACATCAACATTTTGAGTTCTAACTAGAGCAAGTTCTTGTTTATATTGAGCAGCGTTAAATGCAGCGTTTCTAAGTAAAGTAATGATTGGGATGAAGCATTGAGGTCTAACCACATACATCTTTTCGTATCTATAAGATACGTCAACGATACCAGCATTATAATATTCGTTATCTGCTTCAAGCATAGAAACTAATACTGCGTATTCACAGTTCTTTTCTCTTCTATCTTTATCAAGTTCTTTTAAGAAGTCTTCGTTTTTATGCTTGGTAGCGGTTGTATCGCTTTCGTTTTTCATTTCAAACATGATGGAAATGATTTCGGTTCCGTTTTCATCAGTTTCGCGATAGATGAAGTCTCCTTTAGATCCACCACTCGCGTCATTATCTTTTTCAAAATACGCTTTTGGGAAAGCAGTCATTCTGAGTTTATTAAACTCAATCATGCAGTGTTGCTCTAAAGTTTCACCAACGAGTTTGGTGGACATCTTTGTTTTAAGGTCTTTATAGTAAGCAACTTCGTTTTCTTTATCTTTAAGTTTGCCTTCATATTGATCTTTTAAAGATTGAAGTTCTAACGCTGATTCTTTTTCTTTGAGTTGGATATTTCCTTTCAAAGAAAGGATTTCCTTATCTTTTTCATTGATTGCTTTATTGACTTCACTTTCAGTTTGAGACTTAGCCATATTAAGCTTGTTGTTTAATAGATTAATCTCTTCATTTTTCTTAGCAACAGCGTCTTTGACCGCCATCTCTTTTTCTAGTTTGGAGTTAGAAAGTTCTCCTTTTAATTTATTAACTTCTTGTTGGAGTGCATTTAAAGATTCCTTGTTAGCGGCGTTAAGTTTTGCTTCAAGGAGTTCGTTTTCTTTCTTTTTATTTTCTTCAAGTTGTCTAATTCTTTCATGGAGTTCTTTTTCAAAACTATCATTCCTTACTTGGGATAATAATTCCGCATATTCTCCTTCATCGATAGTAAATACTTGACCACAATGTGGGCACTTGAGTTCTTTTTTCATATAACACTCCTTTAGTGATTTAATTCTACCACTATTTTTAGTTTCTTTTTTTGATTTTTATTTATATAAAGCATACAATACTGAATGGCTATGAAAAATAGAGTGATTAACGAAGGGGAAAGAAACGGAAAAAAGAGAGTTCTATTCATGATAATTTTCTCTTGTTTTCTTTTACTTGGATCCGCTTTTGTTTTTGCAGCCTCACCATATTTAAACACCCTTCCAATTTACGAAAAAGTTAGTAGAACTTATACCCCATCTTTAATTACTGAAACTACTGAATTAGAAGATGATGGTTCTTTACTTTTAAATAATAAAAATAAATATGAAAAAGAAGAGAAGCTAAGACTATCAAGCACTAATACAAATACTCATATTGGTGACTACCATACTTCTAAATTCATTTATGGAGATGTTGATGGTGCTTCTAGCAACATCACATTATCTTTTACAGTAGAAGAAGTAGAAATCAAAGATGTGAAATTTGATATTTCAGTATGTAAAGTAGACGGAACTAGTGTCACAAAACTAAAAGAAGAAGACTATATTTTTCAAGATACACTCAATGAATTTGTAGCGATAATCAATAGAACTTCTGATATTTATATCAGTACAATCACTATTACTTACTTCCTTAGGGTTAAATAAATTGCTCTTTTATTAAACTATTTTAGTGATATAAAATAAAAGCAATGAAGATCATAAAGAAGTTTGGACAGTGGTTCGTTAACCTTTTTGGGTTCCACAAAAACACAGCTTACGTAAATAACTATCTAAACTCCGCAAACATGCGCTCTGGCGTATACATGGCTGCGGTTATTTTTGTAGTTGAGATATGGATGATAATCCGCCAGACCATTGAAAGAGTTGTCCCAATGCTAGAGACTAGCGGCGGCAATTTCTTTAATGTGTTTTATAGTCAAACATCTAACTTCTGGTTAATGCTTTTCTTAAGCTTGTCAATGCTTATTTATTGCTTATATACCACCGATAAACGCATTAACATCACTAAAACTATCATTGTTATTGTTAGCGCCGCGATTGGATTACTCTTATTTGCGTTTATTGATTATCCAACTGTTTTAAAACATTTAGGAAGTGCAACTGCCTCCACTAAGAACTTAGTGTCCGCAAGTTTGTTATTAACTTTCTATATCGCAATTGCGTTATTCCAAATCTTTATAATCATTTCATCGATCTATCAATATCGTGGAGGTAAATCTCCATTATTAACTTCGGTGGTTATTATTTCCTTATTCGCATTAACTTGTTTAGTTTTCGGTATGATGGTTTCCTATAGTGATTTCTTTGGCTATGCCAAAGACCCAGTCACTGGTCAAACATTAGTTATCGATGGTGTTCCTATTCCAGCGTATAAGCAAATCATTTGTTTCTTAATGATGTCACTTTATGTTGGTTGCTTACTTATTTGGAAACCATATATTTCTATAAGCATTTTGGGTGTCGTTTTCTTAGGCTTCCATATGATATTAGTTCACCTTCCAGGTATCGATAGAGAAGTACAAGATGGAGATACAGTTAATTACATAACTTTCTTCATTTCCTTATCAATGTTATGTATTTCTATTTATAGCCAACGTACCGCTGAAGCGAAGAAAGATGAAGAACTTGAATTACTCGCGACCACTGATACATTAACTGGTTTATATGCTTTTGAATATTTCACTTCTTTAGTGAATAAGAAATGTGAAGAAAAAGAAGTTTTAGTGAATGAATGGATATATCTTTTTGTCGATGTTACTTCCTTTAAGATTTATAACGATCAAAGAGGATTTACTGCCGGTAATGAATGCTTAAAAAGAGTGGGTTCTTTATTAAAAGAAGAATTCCCAGAAGCATTAGTGTCTCGTCAAAGTGATGACCACTATGTCATCTTCTGTAAGAATGAAGAAATCCAAGAAAAGATTAATGAAGCTGATAAGAAAGCTGAAAATATTGATTTAGATATTCGCTTAGGTCTTAAAGTTGGTGGATATATCTTAAAAGATAAAGAAGAAGACCCACATAGAGCGGTCGAGAAGGCGCGTTACGCATGTACTGTGAATAAATCACACGGACACGATAATTACTTAATCTATGACCAAAAAATGCATGATAACTATCGTTTAGTTCAATATGTCGTTAAACATATCGATGAAGCGATTGAAAATGGATATATTCAAGCCTACTATCAACCAGTTGTCTGGTCTAACACAAAAGAGTTATGCGGCACAGAAGCTTTAGCAAGATGGATTGATCCACGATATGGATTTATGAATCCAGGTTTATTTGTTGGTGCGCTTGAAGACGCTCAACTCATTCATAAACTTGATGTCGCAATGTTAAGAAATATTTGCCGTGACTTAAGATATTGTTTAGATAGAAAAAGACCAGTCGTTCCTGTTTCAATCAACTTCTCAAGAGCAGACTTCACAATCATTAATGTTCCAGAAGTAATCGAATCAGTAGTAAATGAATATAAGATTCCAAAAGAATTACTCCATATCGAAGTTACTGAAAGTGCTCTTTTAAGTGAAGGTAGCGCTTTAAAAGATGCAATGAAAGAATTAAAGGCAAAAGGATTCTCCTTATGGCTAGATGACTTTGGTTCTGGATATTCTTCCTTTAATGCTTTAAAGGACTTTGATTTCGATGTTTTAAAACTCGATATGCAATTCTTGGTTGGATTCTCTGAAAACAAGAAAGCAAAATCATTAATTAAATCCGTTATCTCAATGGCGGAAGAAATCGGAATGAAAACATTATCTGAAGGTGTTGAAAACGAAGAACAAGCAAACTTCTTAAATGAAATTTCTTGTGGAAAACTACAAGGTTACTTATTTGGCAAACCAATGCCTTTAGAAGAAATCAAACACAAAGTCGATATTGGTGAATTCACTATCGCGAAAAAGTTTGAAAGATAATCTATAATTTAAATTTGAAATCACAGTTACTGCAGTGGTACTCAAATCCACTAGAAACCATCTTGTGGTCACATCTAGGACAAACGCCACTCTCAATCGCATATGCGATTTCTTTTTTTATCTCTTCATTTATTTGTTTTAGATATCCAATATTCTCAATGTGCTCTTTTTTAGAGATATCACTCTTTTGAGATTTAATGGTTTTATATATTTCATTTATCTCTTCTTTGGTTAATTCTTTTTGATATGGATATGAATCTATAAATAGTTTTAAATCTTTGAGGTTGATAACATTTTCATCTCCAATATATGGGGCGTTATTTTTCACAAATACAACAACTGGAATTACTTCGTATTTGCGTTTTAATATTTTACTCACCACAAAAGCGTGAGATTTATTTTGTTTAAGTGGATTAGAGATTCTTGTTCTCTCTCCTTTTATTTCTTTTAGCCAAAATGGCTCTCCAGTATTGGAGATTATTTTCCCAAAGTAGTTTTTTGTTTCAATAATAAAAACTCCATGAGGATGAATTAAGATATGATCCACTTGATGAGTCATTTCTGTTTTCTCATTTAAGAAGGTAATATCGTTAATAACCTTATGATATTCCTTAATTCCTGTTAATTTTTTCCTGACAAAAGCCTCGCCTTTGTCGCCTCTAGACCTTGTTGACATACCTTTATTATTATATCTCTTCCGCAACCAATATTTGCGTTTTTGCAAAGCACAATTGGTAGAAGGTCCACTATTTTGGTAATATTATTATCGTGTAGTTGGAGGAAAACATATGACTATCAAACTCGCAAATCGATTAACAGAATTAAGAAAAGAACATGGTTACTCACAAGAAGAGCTTGCTGATAAATTAGGCGTCTCACGTCAAGCAGTTAGCAAGTGGGAAAGAGCGGAAGCTTCACCAGATACAGATAACTTAATTGAACTCGCACGCATATACGGCGTTTCATTAGATGAATTATTAGAGTTCAATAAAGAAGAGAGTTCTTCAGTAAAAAGAGAGTTCGCACATAAATCAGTAACTATTGAAAAGGATAGCGATAATAAAAAACTTCATATCGACATCAACTTGCCAAAAGACGACGATGATGACGATGACGATGATGACGATGACGAAGACTGCACAAAAGGAAATCATTACTTCAAAGACACAAACGAAAAACACGAACATAAGTCTTTAGGAGAACTTATCTCTTCTTTAGTAACAACATTCGTAGTTATTATTGCTTATGTCGTATTAGGTACATTATTCGATTTATGGCATCCATTATGGATTATGTTCTTATTAATCCCACTAGTCCCATCTTTCTTTAACGCTATTGCGACAAGAAAAATGTCACACTTCGCGTGGCCAATCCTAGTTACAATTGTCTTCTTAACAATTGGATGTTTATATGGATTATGGCATCCTATGTGGGTCGTATTCTTAACTATTCCTGTGTATTACGGAATTGCTGAAATAATCGAGAAATACAAAAAAGATCATAGTAAATAAGCAAAATAAAACCATCAGTTCATTAAAGTGCTGATGGTTTTTATTATTCTAATAAAGTTTATGAGTTAAGCTCTCGTATTCTTGATAGAGTTTTAAACAAGCTTTTCTATCTAATTCGATGACGAGTTTTTCTCTTTCACCTGGTTGTTGCATTTGGTAGAACTTTGCGTCTCTAAATCCGATTTGTTCGGTATCAAAGATATTACATCCGTAGTATACCTTATCAATGTTTGCCCACAAAATCGCGGACATACACATTGGACATGGTTCACCAGTTGTGTATAATTCACATCCAGTTAAATCAAATGTCTTTAACTTTTTACACGCTTTATGGATGGCCATCATTTCGCCATGGCATGTTGGATCGTTATTCTTAAGAACCTCGTTATGTCCTTTTCCGACAACTACTCCATCTTTAACAATAACTGCACCAAATGGTCCACCATGTTGGTTTCTAATACCTTTTCTAGCCTCATTAATAGCCATTCTCATGTATTTGTTCATTACATATACCTGCTTTCTTAATAATTTTATCTTATTTACTTTCTTTTTTCGATTTCCATTTCAAATAAATGCGTTGATAATACTCTTTCCAAGTCTTAAGTAGCACCTCTTCATTATAGAAATCAGAAACGAATATTGAGTTATTAACTTGTTCGTTATAGTAGGTTGCGTCATTTTTGAGTTTTTGTAGTTCTTTTGAGAATTCCTCAACGTTATTTCCTTTCGCATATTTAGAGAAAAGGATTGGTTTATAAAGATCTAAATCTCTAAGCAAGAAAGGTTTATGAACATTAGCGATTTCTAAAATAGTCATTGGGAATAATTCCATGTATGAAGGCATAAAAAGTACATCGCACATATTAAATACTTCATTCATGTATTGTCTGTCTATAATTGGAATATGCACCATATTTTGAGGTAAATTTTCAAATAATTTCTTATATTTTCGATATCCGTGCATGATTCTGCCGAAAGAGAATCCTCCAACCCAAATAAAGAACATTTCTGGATTTTGAATCGCGGTGTTAACAAAATCATCAATTCCTTTTCTTGTTTGGATTTGCCCACAACCTAAAACAACAAATTTATCTTCTGGAACGTTGTATTTCTCTTTGATTTTATCAATTTCTTCTTTATCTAGAATTTTAAATTCTTCATGGGAAACATAATTAGGAATATAGGTTATCTTTTCACTTGGTATTCCTAAGTTTTCTAGGTCTTTTTCAAAGCAAGGATTGACCACCACTAGTTCATCTGCTTTTCGATAGTAAGAATTCACATAACTATCAAAGATTTTTTCTGCTAATTTTGGTAATTTTATGCTCTCATGATTCTTTGATGGAATGAAATGAACATAGACAACATTAAGATGCTTTTTATTTATTCTCATTCTGTAAGATGGGTGAACACTATGGATGTGATAGATATCAAAATCACTTTTTCTTGAATTGATTTCAACATCAAAATCACTAATCTTTCTAATTAGCGATACTTGTTCACGATATGCACTAGCAACCCCTTGGCCCCTTGCAACCTCAGCCTTGCTGAGCATATTTATTCGGATTTTCATAGCATTAATAATTGTAAGAGTCTTTCTCTAAAAAAGAAACTATTTAATTTATGAAGACAAGTATCTTATAATTTAGATACTTTTTGAATATAAAGGAGGAAAAGTAAGTGTTAAGTAAGAAATTAGCTATCGAAGTTCTTAATGAAATGCTCTCTACAGGCGCTGATTACGCTGAAATCTTCTACGAAGATAGTCATGCATGTTCAGTAGCTATTGAAAACGGCAAAGTTTCATCAAGTTCTTACAATATTACTTCAGGTGCAGGTCTTAGACTCTTAAAAGAGAATAGATCGGTTTATGGTTTCACATCTGATTTAACTAAAAAGGGCCTACTTGATTTAGCAAAATCCTTAAATAAGTCATTTAATGGTGAAAGATTAATCACTGTTAATAAGTTAGAAATGATTAGAGGCAAAAATAGAAGCCCAATCATTCATAGTTATGATGATATCCCTCTCGAAGAGAAAATTAATTTAGTCAGAGAAGGTATGTCTGAAATCGAATCATTAAAAGATCCACATATCGTCAGATATATTGGTCAATTTGGTGACAATCATAGAGGGGTTACAATCTATAATTCCAAAGGAAAGTGGTTCTCTAGAGACACAGAATTCGCTCGTTTAGTCTATTCCGTAGTTGTTGCAGATGAAAACGGAATGGAAACAGGATTTGAAGGACCAGGATGTCAAATGGACATGAGCTTCTTCAAAGACAAAGCCAAACCAAGAGAAGTTGCTAGAAAAGCCGCAAAGACTGCTTTATTAATGCTCACCGCAAAAGAATGCCCATCTGGAAAAATGCCAGTAGTTATTGGTAATGGCTGGGGTGGTGTTTTATTCCACGAAGCATGTGGACACCCACTCGAAGCAAGCGCAGTTAGTAAAGGTTTGAGCTACGCAACAGGTAAAGAAGGACAAATGATTGCCTCTCCACTCGTTACCGCAGTTGATGATTCCACTATTCCAAATGAATGGGGATCAATTGATATTGATGATGAAGGTAATCCAGGTACAAAACGTATCCTCATCAAAGATGGAGTTCTTAAAGACTTCATGATTGATGACTTCAACGGAAGAAGAATGAATAGAGAAGGCAATGGTTCTTGTCGTAGACAAAACTATAAATATTGCCCAACTAGTAGAATGAGTAATACCTATATCGATAATGGTAAATCCACTCCAGAAGAAATTATTGCTGCTACTAAGCTTGGTTTATACACAGTCGGATTTAATGGCGGAAGCGTTGATCCAACAACAGGTGAATTCAACTTTGGTTGTTCAGAAGCTTACATTATTAGAGATGGCAAGGTTTGTGAACCAGTTAAAGGCGCAACCTTAATCGGAAAGGGTGAAGAAATCCTTAAAAAGATCGATATGGTTGGTAATGATCTCGCATTTGGACAAGGAATGTGTGGTGCGGCAAGTGGTTCTATTAGAACAAACGTTGGACAACCTACTTTAAGAATCAGTGAAATCACTGTTGGTGGTAGAGGAGGAGAATTAAAGTAATATGAAATACGATAAGTTTTTTGCTCTTGCTAAAGAAGTAGGAATTACTGACTGTGAGCTCTCCTTCACAACATCTACATCATTAGAAATCTCATTATTCCACGGCGAAATTGACAATTATTCCTCTAATAGTTCATCTAGTTATTTGGCTAGAGGAATTTATAAAGGAAAAATGGGTTCCATCACTAGCGACGTCTACAATAAAGACTCCGCTGAACTATTCGTTAAAAAGATTATTGAGAATGCTTCAGTTATTGAAAACGATGATCCAGTATTTATTTTCAAAGGTAGTGAAAAATATCGCAAAATTAATACTTTCAACAAGGATTTAGGAAAAATTTCACCAGAAATTAAGCTCAATAAGCTTTACGAATTAGAAAAGAAAATTAGAGAATTAGATCCACGAATCATTGAAGTTGAAGCTGTCGGATATGAAGAATCTTCTTCCACAAGCACAATCTTAAATAGCCACGGATTAAAGCTCACACAAAAGAATAATAATTACATCTATTATGGTGCTTCAGTCGCTAAAGAAGACGAACAAGTTAAAACAGGATTTGATTTATTCTTAGACAACGACTTTAATAAGTTTAATGTCGATGAGTTAGCAAAATCTGTCGTTAAAGAATCCACAAGTAAGCTCGGTGGACATCAATGTGCATCAGCAACCTACAAAGCAGTGTTATCTCAAGACGTTGTTAAGTCCTTTATGTCAGCATATATCTCCAGCGCAATCGCTGAAGATGTCCAAAAGAACTCTTCATTGTTTGTTGGTAAGCTTGGACAAAAAGTTGCTTCTAGAAAAGTCACTATTGAAGATAAGCCATTAGCGAAAACAATCTTTGCAAAAGGCTTCGATGATGAAGGTGTTGCCACTAAGAACTTAACAGTTGTTAAAAATGGTACACTTCAAAGCTATTTATATAACTTAACCACTGCCGCTAAAGACAAAGTTGAATCTACAGGACACGGTGTTGTCGGCGGAGGAAGCAAAGTTGGTACCACTACTTGGTACTTAGAAATGAAAGCTGGTAAAAAGTCTCTAGATGAACTTTGCAAAGAAGTTGGTAATGGAGTTTATATTACTGAAGTAAGTGGCTTACACGCAGGATTAAACCCAAGAAGTGGTAATTTCTCACTTCTATCAACCGGATTCATGATTGAAAACGGAAAAATCACTCATGGATTAGATATTATTACCGTTTCTGGGAACTTAGTTGAATTATTTAATTCAATTACTGAAGTTGGAAGCGATTCTAAAGAGTTTGCATCCGCGATTAAATGTCCTTCAGTAATCGTGAAAAAGATTGCTGTTTCCGGTAAATAAATTACTAAAAGATAATAGACCTACCTCGTTGTAGGTCTTTTTTTATTAGGTTTTTCTTTTTGGGGGTTTACGGATAAAAAAATTGCTTTATAATAACGATAGTTATGGAAGAAAATAAGAGCGTATTAAAACAGTGGATATTATCTGCTATCAATCATAGAAGTGCCAAAGAATTAAGAGAAATCTTTGAGACTATTCCTAACATTGATATTGCAGAAGCTATTAGTGATGTAGATGATCCAAAACTACTTCTCTATATTTTCCGTGTGGTCGGAAGTGAATATTCCGCTGAATTCTTTGCAGAGCTTTCAAGCGAACAACAAGAAGCCGTTATTAACGTCTTCTCCGATAAAGAATTAATGGAAATTATTTCCGATTCTTACGCTGACGATATCGTTGATACCATTGAAGAAATGCCTGCTAACATCGTTAGTAGAGTTCTTAAAGCGTGTCCAAAAGATTTAAGAGGAGATGTTAATCGTCTTCTAAACTATAAAGAAAACACTGCTGGCAGTGTTATGACAACTGAATATATTGAAATGAAGGATTCAGTTACTGTTAAAGAAGCAATCGCTAACATTAGAAAAAATGGTAGAGACGCTGAGACTATCTACACCATCTTTGTTAGAGATAATAGCAGAACACTTGTTGGTACAGTTCAATTATCAGATTTAATCTTCTCCAAAGAAGATGACGTCTTAAGTGACATTATGGATAAAGACTTTGTTTGCTGTAATGTAAACGAAGACCAAGAAGAAGTCGCTAAGATGTTCAAACGTTACGACTTAACTGCTATGGCAGTTGTTAATAGTGAAAATAAAATCGTCGGTATCATCACCATCGATGACGTCGTCGATATTATGGAACAAGAAGTCAGTGAAGATATCGCTCACATGGCGGCTATTACCGACATGGAAGATCCATATCTTAAGACTCCAATCCTTAAGTTAGTTTTAAAGTGCGTTCCTTGGATTTTAGCCTTAATGGTTCTCCAAGTGTTCTCCACGATGATTCTTTCAGGATTTGAAAATGAGATTACCAAATTCGCTATCTTAGCGGTCTTTACTCCATTAATTATGGATGCAGGTGGTAACTCTGGTGGACAAACAACCACAATGATTGTTCGTTCCTTATCACTTGATGAATTCTCAGGAAAAGATTATGGCAAAGTAGTTCTGAAAGAACTAAGAGTTGCCGCAATCATTGGTGGCATCGTTTCTGTATTTGCCTTTGGATGGTTAATGTTTGAAATGGGTGTTGGTATTGTTAATACCGATTCTATCTTGGAACAAATCCGTGACACAGGTGGCAACTATAACGCATATATGGCAATGGTCGCCGCATTAGTGGCATCTACCTTATTTGTCACAATGATTATCTCCCGTATGGTTGGTTGTTCTCTCCCATTCTTAGCGAAGTTAGTTAAACTTGATCCTGCAGTTATGTGTGGTCCAATCACCACCACAATGGTCGATGTTATTTCATTAATTACTTACTTCCTACTCTGGACACAATTCATTGGTCCACAATTAGGATTCTAATTATCAATCAAGCATTAAAAAAACACCCTTTGGGTGTTTTCTTTATTCATATAACTTGTAGTTATTGATTTCTTCCCATTTAGGATGAACCTCAATAATCTTATCAAGTGTTTCATTAAACAATGTTAATTCTTGGTGCTTTCTATTATTAGGAACGTTTCTATAAGCTTTAACAACCTTTCCTAAGGAAAGCATAACTTCACTTTGCGAATTCTCTAATAATCCAGCAAGTAATAAATATGTTCTAATGACTGGCATTGAATTATCGTTTGAGAAATCTTTTCTTAATGAGAACGGAATTTCTTTCTCATAATACTCTTCTACATCTTTAGGATCTTTAGAAAGGATATAAGCGTAGATGTATTGACTCTTAGCTTCTAATAAAAGTTTATTTGAACATTCTTTTTCATGAGAATTGATCTCTTCAACCTTATTAAATACAGCGTCGTAGTCTTTCTTCACTAATAAGTCAAAGATTTCATTAAAAGCAACTTCTGGAATGAATTTAAGGGGTTTCTTGATAGTTTCTTCACTGCTATCATCTTTTTTATTTTCAGGAATAACAACACCGTTTTCAGCAGCGAGTCTTTCATTAAACGCAACTACATCACCTTTGATTTGAGATAGGCGATATCCATCTGTCATTGAATCAAATTTAGCAGGGATGATGTTATAGATAAGTGCTAATGAATTAATAACCGCACATGTTAAGAAGAAATATGCAACATCAGATTCGATACCGGCTATATTCTTGTATGTGAAGAATAGGAAAATACAAGCAACAATCCAAGCGACATTAAAGACTGTTCCATTCAATAAGAATGGATATGGATTTGGTTTCTCTTTCTTTTCATAATTAGGGATGATTTTTGTTTCACCAGTTAAACCATCGTATCCACCTAATTTGAATTTTCTTTTTCCTTCTTTATCGACATAGATTGTGAAATAGAACAAACAGAATGAAACAACTTTATATCCACCTGCTTTAGCGCCTAAAAGGTGACCCATCTCAGTTAATAAACCAGAAGCGAATACACCAGCGATAACTGAGACAACAATATAAAGCGCGTACATCCATACTTCTTTGAATGAAGAATTAGCGAAATGTGTTTGCAAAACAGTAAAACCATAAATAATGGCAACAGCAAACACTAATAAATAAATAAGGATACTAACAATACTTTCTTTTTTCATAACGATTAACACATACAGGAATTATATATAATTCTCATCACTTCTTCATCCATATCTTTTGAATGATGTGCGATAACTCTTGTGCCCTTTCTTGATGCAATTTCTACAAGTGAGTTAATATCCTTTTCCTTTAAACCAAGGGCCTTTAAGGTTCTAGGCATACCTAACTCATCAAAATATTTTTGAATTCTCTCAATAGTTTCTAAAGCAGCTTTTTCTTTATCATCCATATGGATGGAGAACACCACTTCACCTAATCTAGCGAATTTATCTAAATCGTATTTGTAATAATATTTTGCCCACGCTGGCCAAAGGACTGCTAAACCTAAGCCATGAGCAATATTAGGGTATAAACCACTTAATGCATGTTCTAATTGGTGAACAGGCATTGAGAATCCTTTTCCAATATGAGTGATGCCATTATGAGACAAGCTACTATCAAGCATGATCTTAGCGCGATATTCATAATTGGTTGGATTATTGAAGCATAATAGTCCGACATCAAAAACATTTTTAATAACTGCTAAAGCGATATCATCAGCGAGCTCATATTCTTCACTTTGATAGAAATATCTTTCTAGTGAATGCATAGCGATATCAACAATGCCATACGCAGTTTGTTCTTTACTAACTGAATAAGTAAGTTCTGGGTTTTCAATAACAAAGGCAGGTCTATTAAAGTCACTATTGAATCCATTCTTCATCATTGTTTCATCATCTTGAACAACGCAAGAACTAGACATCTCACTGCCTGCTGCTGAGATAGTTAAAATAACTCCAATTGGTAAAGCGTGAGTTGGTGTAACCTTACGTGCATTAAAGTCACGAATATCACCTTCATAATCATAAGAAACCGCAATACATTTAGCGGTATCAATGACACTTCCACCACCAATTGGTAGGATATAATCAACGCTATTCTCTCTTACGAGTTTAATTCCTTCACGAACGAGATCAAAAGTTGGATTTGCTCTTACTCCTTGAAGAATTACGTACTCAATCTTGCTTTGATTTAAAGAGCAAACCACTCTTTCAAGTAATCCGCTTTTAATAACCGAACCTTTGCCAATAACGATAAGAACTTTATGCGCGTTTCTTTCACTTAAAATTTGGCCAATTTCATTTTCTCTACCTTGACCAAAGAAAATTTTTGTAGGTGTGTAAAATTCAAAGTTTTTCATACATTCTCCGCGCTTTTGATTGCCTTTTGAACATTTTTTTCGAAGTTTTTAGGCTCAATAAAGCTAAAACTGTTAATTAATCCATTAAGTGTCTTGTTTCTATAATTCGATAAATAATAGACTGTAGAATTTCCATATCCATATGCATAAAATCTTGCAATGGATTTTCTATTCGCTAAAGTAAGTTTTTTATCAACGTCTAGCTTAGCAATGAATCTAAGTCCAGATGTATAGAATACGTTATAGATGAATTCATAAAAGAGTTCTTTACCAGCACTATTGATGGTAGCATTTATAAAGGCTTCGTTTTGCTTATAGTAGGTAAAAACACATTCGATTAGAGATGCATAGTTTTCAGCGTTATTTGCACCCACTACTTTTTCTTCTAAAAACACTTGAGCAAGCAAGTCATAGATGTCGTGATAATGATAATAGAAGGTCTTTCTGCTGATGTCACATTTCTTAGACAATTCTAAAACAGAGATGGTATCAATTGGTTGATGCGCCATCATGTCTTTTAATGCCAATGCTAAAGCGTGTTCGGTTTTCATATTTATTTAATTTTGCAATATTCCTTAGCGACTTCACTACCTACAGCAGCGTTATTTAATACAAGTCTGATGTTACTTTCTAAGGAGTCTCCTCCGGTTAGTTCAACAATAGTCTTGAGTAAGAATGGGGTACATTCTTTTCCTTTGACACCTTGTTTATCCATCTCTTTAAGAGCGGTATTAATCGCATTATCAATGACGTCTTTTGGCATTTCATATTCAGTTGGAATTGGGTTAGTTAAAAGAATTCCACCAACGAGATTATTATCTCTTTTTGCTTTAATGATCTTTGCCATTTCACAAGCGTCATTTACTTTATAATCAACTTTTAATCCTGAATGTGAATTATAGAACGCTGGTAATTCTTCTGTTTTATATCCTAAAACAGGAACACCCATTGTTTCTAAATATTCAAGGGTTAAAGGTAAATCTAAGATTGCCTTTGCACCAGCACAAACAACTGTAACATTGGTTTTAGCTAATTCTTGAAGATCCGCAGAAATATCAAATGTTTCTTGAGCACCTCTATGAACTCCACCAATACCACCAGTAACAAATACTTCTATACCAGCTTGATTAGCGATAATCATTGTGGTGGCAACTGTCGTTGCACCCCATAATTTATTCGCGTAGACAACAGGAAGATCTCTTCTAGAAACTTTAAGAACTCCCTTTCTTTTACCAAATTGTTCAATTTCTTCTGGAGTCATACCAACAATTGGTTCTCCATCAATAATTCCGATGGTGGCAGGAACTGCACCATGACTTCTAATAACTTCTTCCACCCTTAAAGCAGTCTCAACATTTTTTGGGTATGGCATACCATGAGAAATAATTGTGCTTTCAAGAGCAACAACTGGTCTATTCTCTTTTAAGGCCTTACTAACTTCTGGATTGATCTTCATTTTCCTACTCCTATAAATATATTTATTTATCTAACAGTCATTACTATTATATTACCTTGTTTAGTCAGTGTCCAAAAAACTTATCTATCACCTTATTGTTTTTACTTTTTTAGCCAAAAATGTAAAACTATTATTAATGAAAAAGAGAAGCAAAGAAATTACCAATATCGATAGATATGAACCATCTATAGAAACTGGATTAGATAACGAAATAGTTAACTCCCGTATCGAACACGGATTAGTTAATGTCGCTAAAAGTCCAACTAATAAAAGCTATACCCAAATTATTTTGGGGAACATTTTTACATTCTTTAATATTTTAATGTTTGCAGTTGCCGCAATCTTATTAGCGGTTGTAGGACCAAAGATTGTTACAAACTTAATGTTCCTCGGAATCATTATTTGTAATTTACTTATCGGCACTATTCAAGAAATCAAATCAAAGAAGACAGTTGATAAGCTCAAGCTTCTTAGTGATAGTAAAAACATTGTTAGAAGAGGCGGGGAACTTGTTCCTGTCCTTCCTTCTCAAATTGTTTTAGATGATGTAATTTGTCTTTCTCCTGGAGATCAAATTCCAGTAGACGGAATTATTTTAGGCACTGATGTCATTGAAGTAAATGAATCCCTCCTTACAGGAGAATCTGTTCCTGTTAAAAAGAGTAAAGGCGAAATGCTATATGCTGGATCATTTGTTGTTAGCGGCACTAACTACATTAGAGCAGATAAGATTGGTAACGATACTTATATCCAATCCATTGAAAATAAAGCTAAATTAGCAAAACAACCAAAATCCAAATTAATGATTGCTATCAAGAAAATCATTAAGACAATGGCGTTTATCGCTATCCCACTAGCGTTAATCGTTTTCTTAAATGAAATGCTCCATAACGTTAATGGTGAAACAAGTATCTTCCCAGGATATTGGGGAGAAAGATCCGTTTTCGGTGAATCAGTTAAATATAGTGGCATGACTGTCGCCTATATGATTCCTTGTGGAATGGCTCTTTTAGCCTCTGTTGCTATGGCTACTGGAGTTGTTAAACTCGCCCAAAATAAAACTTTAGCGCAAGATTTATATTCAGTGGAATTACTCTCTAGAGTAGACACTTTATGTTTAGATAAAACAGGCACTTTAACCGATGGCACTATGTCGGTGGAGTCTTTTGAGATTATTGATGGATCAATAAAAGACGAAGACTTAGAAAAATTAATCAGTTCATATTTATTCGCCTTTAAGGCCACAAACCAAACTTCAACTGCATTAGAAAATAGATTCGGAAAAGCCAAGTCATATGAAATTGAAGGCACAGTTCAATTCTCTAGTGCGAGAAAATATTCTGCAGTTAAATTTAAAGAATTAGGTTGGTATGTTTTAGGCGCTCCTGAATATATTACTGGAGACCAAACCATCCTTAGTAGAGTTAACGAGTACGCTAAAAATGGTTTAAGAGTTGTCTTATTAGCAAAAATAGGTGAGAACTTCACAAACGAAGATAAACTTCCAGGCAAAAGAAGCAATGTTGCAATGTTTATCATTAGAGACACGATTAGACCAGAAGTTAAACCAACCATGGAATGGTTTAGAGAAAACGATGTTGATATTAAAGTTATCTCTGGTGATAATATCGGCACAGTTAGTTATATTGCAAAGCAATCTGGTATTGCTAACTGGGATAAAGTTATTGATATGAGTAAAGTCACTGATAAAGATGACTTAGAAGAAATTGTGATGAACAACTCTATCTTTGGTAGAGTTAACCCAGACCAAAAAGCAGATATTATTGCGGTTCTTAAAAAGAACGGAAGAACTGTTGGAGTTACAGGTGATGGACTTAATGACTTACTTGCTTTTAAGCAAGCTGATTGTTCAATCGCTTTAGCTAATGGAGCGGCCGCGACTAAAAACGTCGCTAATCTAATTTTATTAGATTCCAACTTCTCAAATATGAAAGAAGCTGTCTTCCAAGGAAGACGTGTTGTTAATAATATCCAAAGATCTTCCACTTTATTCGTGATGAAAGATTTCTTATGGTTATTTATCACATTACTCCCAATGTTCTTAGGAGTATCTCATATTATCGAACCAACAGTTATGTCTGTTGTTAATATCTTTGTTACTGGCATTGCCTCAGTCTTTGTCGCTCTTGAGCCAGATAAAACAAGAGTTAAAGGTGACTTCTATAAGAACGTTGTTAAGGCTGCCTTAACTGCAGGCTTATATATGTTTATTCCTGTCGTTCTTATTTTCTTATATTTCCTAATTACTCAAGTTACCAAATTTGGTGCTTATAACATCTTAGATATGAATCCTAAATTCACTAACGGGGAAATGGATAATTTCGGTTGGACCACAGTAATGAGCATATGCATCACTATATCAGGTTTCATAATTTTCTTTGAAAATTGTCGTCCATTCACCAAGTTTAGAAAAGTGTTATTTGGATGCACCTTAGGATTAGTGGTTTTAGTCTTATGGTTAATTCCAGAATTCTTTACTGTTTATGGTACTGGAATGATTGAATATGGGGCCTCTCACTACGGTAACGCGATTACCGGTATCTTTAATTATGAAATCGCGCATTTAGGACCTAACGCTCAACTTGCCTTCTATAAGAAGATTTCTCTAGAAGAAGGTTTATTTATCTTGGGTTACGCAGTTATTTCTTATCCACTTTATGTTGCAAATAAAAAGCTTGGTGGATTATTAATCGACAAGCTCTTATTCTCTCCTCGTGAATATAAAGACGAGTAGTTATTTCTTCATTCTTTTATTTTTAAAATAATCTTTAATAATTTTTGAACACTCATCCTCAAGTACACCACCGGTGACTTCTGGGTAATGGTTCAAATTTTTTATATCTAGGAAGTTAAGTGAAGATTCAATCGCCCCACCTTTAGGATCTTTGGAACCATAATAGACATGACGGATATGAGATTGATAGATTGCGCCCATACACATGATGCATGGCTCAATCGTGACATATAAATCGCAATCGACAAGTCTCCAATTATCCAACTTTTTATTTGCTTTTCTAATTGCTTCCATCTCCGCATGAGAGGAAACATCTTTTTTATTCTCACGGTTATTATGTCCTCTAGAAATAACTTTGTTATCTTTAACGATGACACAGCCAATAGGAACTTCATCTTTAAAAGATGCTTTCTCAGCTTCCTTAAGAGCAATAGACATAAAATGTTCGTGAATATTTTTCTTCATAAAATAAAACCGCCGCACATGATTAAGGTATTTAAGGCTGCTACATCCCTGTCCTGACCTGGTTCATAGTTAACCATCGCGACGGCAAAGTTATTATATCATCAAGGAACTATAATTAAATAAATAATTATTGTCATAAAAACGATAAATGTATATAATCACTATTGCTAGTTTCTCAAAAAGAAATTAGAAATGGGTCTATAGCTCAGTTGGGAGAGCACCTGATTTGCATTCAGGGGGTCGAGAGTTCGAGTCTCTTTAGATCCACCATTAAATGGCTGAGTAGCTCAGTTGGCTAGAGCAGAGAGTTCATACCTCTAAGGTCGGCGGTTCAAATCCGTCCTCAGCTACCAACTGCATAAGATATACCGGAATTGATGTTGTTCCGGTTTTTTATTTTTCGAGTTGTCTTCAATTTGTGGACAACTGAAACACAATATTATTACGAAGAAATCGAATAACAAAATATTACTGCCTGAATTAAATATTGTTCCGGCTTTTTTTATATAGGAAGTCAAACTAATGTGACACATTTGTGACACTCCCACGCGTATTATGTATGTACTCACACGAAGGAGTTGGTTTTATGAAAAAGAAAAGTGTGTTTCTATCCTTGTCTGCATTAGGTTGTTCTATCGCAATTGGCGCAACCGCATTTACATCTACTAGCAGCATTAGTAGAAATGCTTTTGCGAACACCAATAAAACACAAACTCAATACACATTAACCAACTGGAACTTTATTCAACACTTAAATAACTTCTCCGAATATGGTGACACATATGATGGATTCTTATTTAGAACCACATCAGGTAGAAGCAATGTTGATTTAGTGGTTTTAGTCCATGCGAATTCAAAAAACGATATTGTTGGCGAGCAGTTAATATTCGATAACCAAGATTCATGTGTCTCTTTAATAAGTGATAGAACATATGGTTACACCTGGAATCCAACAGATAATCGCAAAGAATATACCTATCAAGAAAATTTAGGCGAGCATGGTGGATTAGCATTCATTGCTGACCAAATGATCTGTATTGTTTGTAAAAATTATCATTATGACGAAAATAATTACACATACGTATATGAAGAATTAGAAAACTTCAGTGATTATAGTGTTAGCTTTGATAGCTGGTTCTCATATAGCTGTGGTAGCGCTCCAGGAGCATCAGAAGAAGTTGACACTGAACATTTATTCTTAAATGAAGCAGTTAGAACATTCACAAAAAATTCTTCAACTTGTGATGCACCAGAAGCAGACTACGGAATGAGATCTTGCTGTGTTGGAATGAAAGTTGATTATTCCACTATTTCACTTTCTTATAGCTGCGAATATTAATAAAAATTCTTATGAAATAAGAACCGGCAACAACCGGTTCTTTTTTATTCAATTACGAAGTGATGTGGATCTAACTCTCCACACGTTGGATCAACACTACTATGTGAACCTTTATCTACTGCGGTGATGTAATATTTAACATCGTCACCACTTTTTAGATTTTTAAAGTAATAAGTGTAGTTTGTAGTGTCTTCATATTTATCCATATCCACAGTGATATATCCTTTATTATTGATTGAATAATGAAGTTTCACTTCTTTGATATCCTTTTTAGCATAAGACACAATGTTCGTCTTAACTAGATAGTTATCTTTTAATTGAACTGCTCCATTTAACACTTCTCTAGAATCAATAAAGAGCATATTTTTATCAGGAATTTCATGTGTACGACAGTGAAGTGCATCAGTGTTTAAGAAGCAATAATAATCATCAAAGTCATATCCTTCCACTCCAATGATTGTGTATCCTGGCAAAGCTTCTTTATATGTTTCTATTGCTCTTTGGTTATATTGAGCGTTTTCCCCTAAAGGCATATAAACATAGTTATTAGTGATTAATGAGTTTGTATAAGGTGCGATTTGGTTGCCTGGTTCATCAATACGATAAACTTTATAGTTATAACCATATGCACAAGTGGTGTTTTCTAGTACTCTAGCAACTTCTTCATAATAGCTATATCTTTCGTGATTTTGTGGTAGACGCGCTACAACGATTTTATCAGGCGCGACAATCTTACCCCAGCAATCGATATGAGCGATATAATCACCTTGTGGATCAATGGTGATAACATAGTTATCGGTGCCAGTGTATTCTTTCATTTGTTGACGAACTTTTTCTTCGTTATTACTGTTTTCACTTATGACAAGATCATCACTAAAAGCGGTGCCTCTTCCATCTTGCATTAAGTTACCACCTGTATGGACTAAATCCATCTTGGAATAAGGCATATTTAGATATGTCGCTAATCGAGAAGGAACATTATTTTGATTCACTCTTAATGGGCGATTATATGTAAAATCCACTGCTGAGAGATTTAATTCATCAAAGACATAAAATGGAGAAAAATCTCTGATCCAATATTCGCGGTCTCCATCCAAATTCATATCAAGAAACGTCACGTTTTCCATATTTATGTTTGCAGCAGTAAATCTAGAAGTCGCTTCTTCTATACGGGAATTGCCACGGCTATTTGGGTGAACAAGGACCAATACTTTATTGTGGTCAGCAATTAATTTATATGCACTTAAAGGCATCATCTCTGGATAACAGAGTTTTACAGTTGATACTGGTTCAAATTCCGCTGGCATTCTTTTAGATGGTGTTTCTATAACTACATATTCTTCTTTTTCTCTAGTTTGAGGTTTAGAAAAACATGATGTTATAGCAAGCATCCCAACAAGTAAAACAGGGAATAACAATCTATTTTTTCTCATGCTACTTAATTATACAAAAAACTGGCTCATAATGAACCAGTTTGATTGTCTAATAATAAATTATTATTTGGTCGCGTATAAACCGTGTAAGTTACAGTATTCCACTACTCGGACAACTTTTTCGCCTGGTAAAAGAGCGAAATCTGCTTTTGGAGCTTGTCCTGGTTTTAAGACTTTTCTTTGATTGCCCATATTAGTCTCTAACGCAATCCATTGAATATAGTGAGCGTCCATCATTGGATGTTCAACTTCTCCAACAGTGACGTGAACCACATTACCTTCTACTTGGTAAACAGGAATATGTTTTTCATGAGCGCCATCTTGAGTGTTTGGCACTAATTCTTCCATTGCTTCGCCACAACAAATTGTTGGAACATTTCTTTCCTCAACTACTGCGATGATCTTGCCGCAGTGTTTACATTTAAAAAACTTCATTTTTTCTACCACCTTAAATTCATTATATCGGTTTTACTTTCAATCTTAAAATAGCAAACCACAGAGTAAAGAGTTTATTAGAATCGATATTCTATTCTAATATTGTGTCTTTTTTTGTTTGTTTAAATAGTGATACAATAAGCGGGAATAATTATGATGAAAATTTATTTACCAGATAACTCTATTTCTGAATATTCAGAGCATTTAAATGTTGTTACCGCCTCTACTTCTTTAGTAAAGGAACTCATTAATCGTGAAGATTATTCAACTTTAAATATCTCTTTTGATGAAAGCGAAGAAAAGATCTCTTTAGAGAACGTTTTTATTCTCCAAGTTAATATCAAAGAATCGGCATCTTGTTTCTTTGCCTTTCCATTAGAAAATTTCCCAAAAGAAGAAGTGATTAATAAAGTCGCTGCGCTTAAAAAGATTAAGGTCATAGATTTATCTAGTAGTAAAAATAAGACTAGTGAATTATTTAATGTCGTTAAAGAATTCAAACCATATTTCATTATTTACCAAGTTAAAAATGGAATTTCCTTATATAAGGGGGAAGTTGAAGAAGTATTTAATGAGTCCGGATTAAACGAAACATCTTATCTTTTCTTTGTTCCAAAAGAAGAACCAGTAATCGAAGAAAAGAAAGAAGAGGCTCCTACTAAAGAAGAAGTTGCTCCGGTAGAAGAAACTCCTGTAGTTGAAGAGAAAAAAGAATCTTCTAAGAAAGGCAAAAAAGAAAAACCATCAAAACAAAAAGATGATAAATTCAAAGAATTTAAGAATTATGTGATGATGGATATTAATAATATCAAGAAGAACAAATATCACTTTATCTTCTTAACCATTTCCTCATTCTTATTTGGTTTTGCTTCTTCCGTCGGATTCTGCAATGCGATGATTGGTAAATTAATCACTATTTTATTCTTTATCTGTGCGGCCGTTGGATTATTCTTAAATACTTATGTTTATGTCGACTACTTTAAAGAATTTAAATTTAAGAGTCGTATGTTTGTTTATAGCATCTTATTCAACATCTTAGGTATGGGTGTCTCTTTAGGGGCCGCAATGATTTTCTACGCCTTAGATAAGAGTGATATTAAAACTACAGTATCCGCAGGAACGTTAATTGGAGTTACAGCAGCAATGTCAGTTGTTTCTATCTTATTAGCGGTAACGGTTGGATATGCAGTTGTCTATTTTAATAGAAAAGCGAAAGCTAAAAAATATGGCGAGAGTAAAGAAAACCTCGTTAGAAAAATAGAGGAAGAAAAAGAAAAGAAAGACGAATAATTTCGTCTTTTCTAATCTCTTTTGAATAGGTCTCTAGTGTAGACCTTTTCTTTTACATCATCTAAAGATGAATCATATCTATTAGTGATAATTAAATCACTTTTCTTTTTAAAGTCTTCTAGACTCATTTTGTTTTTATCGTAGATAAGTATTTTAATCCTATGGTTTTCTAAACCTTTTATTACATCTT
>JAEEGK010007764.1_pt1 | contig 25525 bp, 16 predicted proteins | sample 8958771 | NCBI WGS metagenome assembly JAEEGK01 (sample SAMN16246547, study PRJNA631951) | gut metagenome | biome: gut microbiome; feature: rumen; material: SC-attached | host: Bos | place: Iran: Karaj | collected 2018-10
CCCCAATCCCCAAATAATTCATAAAAATAATAAATTATAATTTATAATTTATATTTATAATAATATAAAAAAAATAATATAATTTTTTAAAAATAAAATTTTAAACGTTTATATTAAATTATGGATGGAAATCAAAAAATTAATCCAAAAGAAGAATTAAATAAAAAAATGAATTTTGAAGGAGTAACTGATAATAGAGATGCTTTTTATGAAGAAAGTGAAAAATTTTCAGGAAATGAAGTTGAAATTACATTTAAATTAGATTATAATGGTGATTTAAATGGAAAAGAATTTTCAGATACTTTTAAAGAAGGACAAGATTTTGAATATGTAAAATATAAATTAAGTCAAGTTTTAAGTGTTGATCCTGGTCAATTAGTAAATTATTATTTTTATTTATTTCTTTTTATAGGAACTTTATCATAATAATAATTTAATTATTCCTATTTATTCTATTTGTGATATTGATTTAAAAAAAGAAGATATAATTACTGTCAAAATTAAACCTGAGTAATTGAATTTATTTTTTTAAAAATGAGTTATAAAAAAAATTTATTTTTATTATTTTGATAATTGTTTTTAATTTTTTTATAAATTATAGTAATCAAAATTATATTATTAAAAGATAATTTTTAAATTAATAATGAAGAGAATAATTTAATTAACTTTTCAGATTCATTTTTTTGATTAATTTCATCAACTCTAAAAACAGAAATTCTTTTTTTAGAAATATTATTATAAGTATTAATTCTAACTTTACCAATAAAAATAAATTCTTTAAATTCAATTTTATCATTAATTTCACTAATTTTAGTCTGATCATTATTAACAATAATTTCTTTATATTCTTGAACAGGAACATTTAAAAACTTAGCAGCCGTATCACCAAACATTTCAACCCAAGTTTCTCCAGTTAAATCTCTTACTTTACAAGTTAAAGTATAATAATATTTTGGTTCTAAAAAATGTTTATTACAAAATTGACAAAAATATCCTTCATTTTCTTGATAGGTTATTTTTTTTTTACAATCAATACATCCTGCATAATAATTCTTTTCATTATGATGAATATTTTCAACTACAGCTCTAAATTTTATAGTATTTTTACTTTGTTCTTCTATTGGAATATTATCACTTATTAAATCTTTAATATATGATAATTCAATTGGTGAGTAATTATCATAATTTTTTTCTTGTGAATAATAACTTAATTCTTTAAATTCATTATTATTATTTATATAATTTTGTATTTCTTCTATTTCTTCTGGATAATTTGGATTTATTATCATTGATGTTGCTTCTGTTGTAGATAATTTTTTATTGTTATTAAATTCATTAACTTTTAAATTTTTAAATGCAATATATTCATTTGATAAAATATCGCTTTCTGAAAAAGGTTTCCATAAAGTAATATCTATTTTATATCCTGAATTATCACCAATTGAAATATGACGTAAATTTTGTTCTCCATTTTTTGTATTTATATTTTTAGATTCTCCTATTTCAATAATATAACCAATAACATCAATTATTGATGAAGGATTTAAATTATTAATTTCATTTATTTTTACAAAATTACAAATTGTTTCTCTAAAACTTCCATTATCAGGAACTTCTTTAATAATAGTTTTATCATCAAAAGTTATTCTATACTCAGATTTAACAGAAGAAAATTTTTTATCATTTATTTTAACAAATCCTCCTTTAATTTCATATATTTTACCTTCATTTATATTATTATATAATTTATCTACTACATTATTAAATGCAGTACAACACATTTCAAATCCATCAACATCACTTATAATTAAATTAAATAATTGTCCTGGTCCATTTTTAGTTGTAAATTTTTTAATTTCAGATTTTTTAACACATTTAACATATAAATGAATATTTCTTGTAAAAGTTGTTAAATTAGATAATTTCATACATCTTGAATCATCAAATTCACCATTTTTATTTTTAAAATCAAGCATTGGTTTCTCATTTAAATTTTCAGTTTCTTCAATATTATTTTTTTTAATTTTTGAATTTTCAAGATTATCAATAGAAGTGACTAAAGGAACATTTTTTTCAATAATATCATAATTTTTAATAATATAAATTTTAGTTTTATCTTTATTTAAAAATGCAATTGTAATTGAATGAATATGAATAATATCACCTACATTTGGAGTTTCTCCTTGTTGAAATTTAATAAGAAATCCAGTATATTTTTGATGCATATCCATCATTGATACAGAAAAAATATTATTTTTTGATTGTTCTGATTTTGGTGTTGCACATATTTGAAGAATTACATCAGTGTTTATTAAATTTTTCTTACCTGGCTCATTTGGTAATTGTGATAATATTGATATTCCATTTTCTGATATTTTTGATGACATTTTTTTATTTTTTATTTTTATTATAAAATTTTTTATATTTCTTAAATATATTTTTATTAAATATTTTTTTTAAGTTTTGTCATAATAAAATTGTTGATTATTTTTTTTATTATTATGATTTGTTTTATTTTGATTTTATAATATTTTGATTCAGTGTTATTTTATTTATAAGTTGACTTGATATAAACTAAAGGCGGCAAAAAAACTAATAATTTAATTTAATTTATTTTTTAATTAATTAATATTTAAAAAATAATTTATTTTATTTTGAATCTCTTTTCAATTGCTAATCTTTCCATTCTTTTAGAATATAGATTCATTCCAGTATAAAATATAATAGAAAAAAGGCATAAACCAAAACTTAGATATGTTTTTGCTAATTTACCATATCTTTTTCCAGTAATTAAATAAAAAATTTTTTCAATTATACTATTAGTATTCCAATTTAATGTTTTATTATTTATTTCTCTTATTATTGTTTCTAATATTGTAAAATTTGAAATTTCTTCTTTAATATAAAACTGCTTATTTCTAAAATCATAAACAATAACTCCTGAATCATTAGTATTTGTTAATTTAAAATAATCCAAAAGTTTTATATCATTTATTGTATCTATATAACCAAATGTAATATTTTTAAATATTTCTGTATATTCATCAATATCTTCAAGGAGTTTTAATTGGGTTTTATTTAAAGGATTAATATAAATCATAAAAACAATACTTTGTCTTCCTTCATATTTTTTTATTAATGTAACATTTAATTTTTCAATAGTATGATTTAAAATAATTGAAAAATGATATAATATGATAAACCAAAACATTTTAATTAAATTAAATAAGAATTAAATAATAATTTTAAAATTATTTTATTTTTTAAATTAACCAAATAAACATATATAATACAAATTATAATTTTACTAAAATAATTAAAAATAATTTAAAAAAAAAATGAATTTTTATAAAAAAATAAATGGCTTCATCAGGTTTTAAAATTTTAGGAGATACATTAGGTTGGATAGGAACATGTTTTAGTATAATTTTTTTTATGGCACCAGCACAACCATATTCTCGTTTTATAAGAAAAGAAATTTCAATACATGATGTTCCAGAATTATTATTAGTATTTTCATATCTTAATTGTATATCTTGGATTCCTTATGGTATAAGAGATGGTCAAGCAAAACCAACAGTTTGTAATATTATTGGAGCATTATTAACTTTAGTTTTTATTATTGTTTATTGTGCTTTTATTACTAATTTACATGTTAAAAAATCACTTTTTTTAACTTTTATTGTTTTAAATTTAACTCTTCAATTATTTTGGATTTGTTATTCAGTAATTAGAGATGTTAAAACTTTAGGTTTAATTTGTATGGTATTTAATATTTTAATGTATGCTGGTACTTTGGAAAAATTTATAAGAGTTATTAATACACATAATTATCATTTAATTCCTATTTTATCTGCTATTTTAATGTTTGTTAATGGTGCTTGTTGGTTTATATATGGTTTGGCTTATAATGATATTAATATTATAATTGCAAATGCTTCTGGTGTTATATTAGAAGGTATTGCTATTGGAATGTGGTGTTATTTTAGAAAAAAATACTCAGATATAGATGAAGTTGGTGATCCTGTTAAATCTGCTTCACAATCTCATGATGAGAAACCTAATAATAATAATGATGTTAAAATTAATGATCATAAAAGAGGGGTAAGTGAAGCAACTAATATAAATTTAACACATTAAATTGTTAAATATATAATGATATTTTTTATTTATTAATTTGTAAATATATGAAATATTAATTTATTAAAATTATATGGAAATATTATAAATTATTTAAGTAAATAATAGATTCATAAAAAAGAATTTATTTTAAGATATAATATATTTAATTTATATAATTGCATCAAATATATAATATAAATAAAACCTTATAAAAATAATTAAATTAAATATTTAATTAATTAAATACAAAAATAATATTATTATATAATTTAATTTATTTCTCTAATGAACTATAATGAAGAAATAGCAATATCAAAAAAAGATAAATTGATAATTAAATACAAGAAAAAAACATATAATCTTCCAAAATGTATACATATTCTATTCTTTTTTCTATTATTGATTTCTTTTTTATCTTTAATTGCCTTAAAAAACGTTTATAATTCATTAGAAAAAGAAAAAAATTTATATTTAAGACAATATTTTTATAAAAAAAATCAAATAGAAGACATTTTAAATATAATTAATAACTTAGAAAATAATATAAGTTTAAATATTCAAAAATTAGATTTATTTAAATTAAATTATTCTATAATATGTAGTAATTACATTAAAAAAAACAAAGAATATTTAGATACAAGAAAAGAATTATATAAACAAAAAATTTATTTAGGGTATAAACAAATATTATTTCATTCAAAAATTTTTACAAATTATAATCAATTAAAACAAATTGGAAAATATGTTAAAAATAAATTAAATTTAACTGAGTATTATCCAAAATATCACTTATTATATAATTCTAATTATGACGGAATAAAAGGTTCTGATTTAATAAATAAAATATTAAAAAAAGAAAATATAATAATTATTATAAAAATTCCTGAAAATATAATATTTGGAGGTTATTTTCATAAAAGAATTACAAATAATAAAAGAATTAAAGATAATAATTCATTTTTATTTTCATTAAATTATGATGAAGTTTATTATATTAATGAAGAAGAATATCCATATTGGATTCATAATGATATATTTTTTGCTTTTGGAAAAAACGATATTTTTCTTGCTGATGAATGTTTTTCTAATTCTTATTCCTTAAGTAATTTTCCAAATGCTTTTGGTAATAAAAGTTGTATTGAAAATCGATTAACTGATGGAAAAAAAAGTTTTAAAGTTATTCAAGTTGAAGCGTATGAATTATTTTCTGATAAAAGTTATATATATTAATTTATCAAACATAATTCCAAATCATTTGTTTTACTTTTTTCAAATATTCATATTTAATTAAAGGAATTTTTTATAATAATTTATTTTTAATTATTTTAATAATACAAATTATATTAGATTTTAATTTAAATAAATTATTGAATATCTTTTTTTGTCTAAGATGGTCGACACAAATATACAATGTATATGTATACATTTGTTTCCTATATCTTAATTTATTTAAGCATATTACTGGACAAATCCATATAATAAAGTATAGAATTCGTGGCAATATGCTATGAACATACTAAAAATTGAAATTTATATAAAAATAATATCTAATTAATTAAAATATTTTATGGTTAAAATATATAAAATAACAAAAATTTGTTTAATTTAAAAAATTAAGTTTTTTAAACATATATGAATTATTCATTTTCTTTTAATGAAAGTTATACTAATTTTTTGATAGAGTTTGGTTCAATTTTAACTATTATTACATTTTTAATAACAATTATATTATATTATATGTATAGAGAAAAAGAAAATCAAATTCTTTCTTGGATTTTTTTTATTTGTATTTTAAACTTAATTTATGCTGTTGGAATTTTACTTCCTATTAATTCCTTTTGTGAAATTCAATCATTTTTAATTACTTCTTCAAAAATTGCACAAATTACTTATGGATGTTTAATATGTATATTTAATTTTTATAGTATTAAAACAAAAACAAAATATTTAAAATATATTTCTGTTTATAAATTTGCTTTATTTTTTTTTGGAATTATAATTCCTCTTATTGTATCATGTATAATAATGTATACAAATTCATATGGGAATAGTGGAGGTTATTGTTGGATTGATTTATATAATATTTATAAAAGGAATTATATAAAGAAATTTGTTTTAAATCTATTCCTTTTTTTATATTTTGTTATTATAATAAATATCTTTTTCTTTGTTAAAACTAAAGTAATTCTTGATAAAAGAATATATAAAAATGAATCATATAAACATATAAATAATTTTTCAATATTGATTATTATTAGTATTTTTCCAATGACATTAAATAGAATATATGAAGTTTTAAATAAACAAAATAAATGTGCTCTGTTTTATTTAATACAAATTATTTTTGAGAATTTTATGGGACCAATATTAAATATTTTATTAATAACATCCCCATGGATAAAAAATAATATTTTAGATTCAATTTATATTCATCAACAAAATAATGAATTGATTTATCCAAATGAATCTTTATTTAATAGACCATCATCTATTGATGATTATAAAAAAAATTTGAATGTAAATAAAAGAAAATCAGTTCCAATAAAAAAAAATAGTGATACTTTATTTTATAAAAATAAAATTAAAAAGGAAATATTTATTGATTCAAATGATAATCAAGATATAGATAATAATGATTTATTTTGAAATATATTAAATATTATATTAATAAAAATTCATTTTTTTCAAATTTATTTTATTAATTTATTCATTTTACTAAAATCTAAATTTTTATACTTTTGGTTTTCCATTAAATATATAATATTCATTATCTTTAATTTCTAATTCCACTTTTTGTGTTCTCTTAAAATACATACTTAAATCAATAGGATCTTCTAATAAATTAAATATATTTTTTCCTAATCCACGTTTAATTGTATCATTTATCCAATCTTTTAATATATCTTCATGAGTTATTTTTCTTGAAGGTTCTGGATTTGCAGTCACAGTAAGAACTTCTGCATTATTACCATATAATGCAAAATTTAATCCATTTTGGAATAATTCATTTATTAAATTATATTTAATTTCCATTTTAATTGATACTAAAACATCTTTTGTTTCATTACTAATAAAATTGGAATTAATAGAAACAATACCACTTATTCTATCTTTAATATCATTATCAAAAGTTATATTTATCATTTCATTCCTAATAGAAATTAAAATATTATCACTAATTTCTGAAGGAATGTCAAAAACTTTTTTTAAATCACCAACATTTAATTCATATTTATCTGAAATTTTAGATTCATTATATATATTAAAACTAAATAATCCATTGGTTAATAAATTTTCAAAAAATTTTCTATGAAAAATTAATTGATATTTATTTAAATCACCTTTATAAACACCTTTAATAGTTTCATTAATTTCATCTAATTTCCCATATTTAGTAAATAAAATAGAGTCATTTTCAAATTTCGGCATTTCTTCATTTGTCATATCAATAGTATGTTCATTTGGGAAATTAAATGTATTTGTTGATAATTTTGGCATTAATTTAATAAAATCTAATGAATTATAATAACTAAGTGCACCATATTTATTTTGTCCTTCATTTATTGTTTTTTCATTTTCTTTGAACCAATTTTGTAAAACTTTATTTAATTCTTCATCTGAAATTGGAGAAAGATTTTGAGTAATTTTATTATAAACAAATTTTGAAGTTATTGAACCCATTTCATAAAAAAATCCATTTAATTGTTGATAATATTTTGCTAAATGATAATAAGATGAAGAAATTTTAAAGGAAATTTTGTAACTATATATTTTTGTTCTTAAATAACATTCCATAATACAATTTAAAGGAAAATATCCTGAAATATTTTTGGAAGTTAATGTTAAAGTTTGTGATGTTTTATTATATGAAAAATCAAATGAATATTCATCAATTATATTTGAAAATAATTTAACATCTGTAATATTAATTTCTGTTCCATTTGATAATTTTCCTATATAATAATGAAAATTAATATTTGATAATGGATGCAATGCTTCAATATTTTTTAGATCATTTCTCATTTTTTCTTCTATTAAATATAAAGGAATATTTTCAAAAACTAAACCACATTTTATAAAAGAAAATAAAGTTAATAAAAAGAAAATAAATTTTCTTAAAGATGTCATTTTATATATTTTTAATTAAAAATATATTATATTAAAATAAAAAATTAAAAAAAAAAATATTTATATTTTTTTTAAAGATTAAATTGTTTGGTTTTTTTTTAAAATCAAACTAAAAAAATAAAAATTAAATAATAGAAATAAGAAATAAAAAACAAAAATTAATTTTTTTTTCAATTATTCCTTTTTCTATTATCTCTATAAAAATGTTGATTAACAGTCAATAATCTTCTAGGGAATATTCTATGACATTTACAGCATCTTCCCATTAATTCATGATCATGAACAAAAGCCTTATCATTATATCTATATTTTTCATCTTCTTGTTTTTCTCTTAATTTCCTATTTTCTTCCATTTTAATATTATTTAAATTTTCGCTTAATAAATCATTCATTTGTTTTTGTTTACTTCTTAATTTATTTTCTTCATTTTGTTTATCAATTTCATATTGTCTATCAACTGCATTTTTATATAATCTTTTTTCATTTTCTTCTTCCATTTTTCTTCTTTTTTTTTCTTCTATTAATTGTAAATTTCCTCTTAATAAATCATCTTTTTGTTGTTGAATTTTTAATGCATTATTTCTATTTTCTTCATCAATTTGTCTTTGAATATTATTAAATTGTCTTTGAGCTTCTCTATTTTCTTCTTCAGTTTCATATCTTCTTCTATTATCTTTATCTCTCATTTGATTAAGTAAATCTTGTCTATATTGATCTAAATCTTCTGGTCTTTTTCTATATTCACCATATTCTAAATTATTTTTATAATTAGGATTATTTACATAATTATTAAAATATGCTGAAATTTCTGGTCTTTCTTTATTTGTAAATTTATTAATATTATCATTTATCATTTTTTCTTTTTGTTCATATTTATCTCTGAATTTATCATATAAATAATTTCCATTTCTTTCATTTAAGAGATTTCTACTATTTTCATTTTCATATATTAATCTATCTTTATCATTATATTTATATTTATTCATCACATTTGCTACTTCATTTCTATTTTCTTCTCTTTGTCTTATTTTCCCATTTATTAAATTCAAATCATATGCTTTATATTTATCTTCAAAAGGTGCTGGAACATAATCATTTCTTCTTTCATCATATTCTCTTTTCCTTTTCATATCCATTAATTCTTCATTAATACAATTTTGACAAATTAAATTTTGTTCATCAGTTACATATTCATTTTCATTTGAAGCTTTAGAAGAATTTTTTTTAGAATAATTTGTATTAACTCTATTAATATTATTATTATTATAATTATTATTATTATTATAATCATTATTTTCACTTGGAGGTTTAGATCTTTTATATTGATAAGATGAATGGACACTATTATTTTCTCTATTATCTTCATAATTTTGATAATGTTTTCCATATGAATAATCATTTCTTCCATTATCATAATTTCCAACTGTGTTATTTACATTCTTGTATGTTTGAACTGGTTGTTCATTATTTCCTGAATAATAATTTCTTCTCAAACGACCAAAAGTTCTATTTGTATTTCCTTCATTGTTATAGTTGTAACTCATTTTTGAATTTTTATAATTTTTATTTATTATTTAGGATTAAGAAAAATAATTTATATATTTATTTTATTCTAATAATAAATATATTTAAAAAATTTTAAGTATATATAAAGAATTAAAAGTATGTTTAGTGAACAGTCATGTCAAGTAACACTTTATCCTCAAAAATTACAAAATTCATGTTCTTATATTCCTCAATATAAAAAAAAGAAAAAAATAAAAGGAAAAATACTTCAAATACCAATAATAAATGCATATAATAGGAAAAATTTAGGTGCAATACCATCAACAATAGAAAATATCTTACATAAAAGAAATAATGGAGATATTATTCGTTTTTCATTTAATGTAAATGAAGTAAATGAAAATGAAGATAAAATAAAAAAGCAAAAATATGAAAAAGGAATATTCACACATAAATTAAATATAAGACATTTAATGTTATCTCCAAGATTTAATTATTCAGAGATTGAAAAAGAAAAATATTTACCAGGACCGGGACAATATTATAATAATAATTCAACATTAAATAAAGAAGGAAATTTTCGTTATAAAGGAATATTTAATTATGGAAGAGAAGAAATTCCATTAAATTTTTCTGATAATGATAATAATAATATTGGACCTGGAAAATATAATATTAATAGTATTAAATCAAATAGAAATATTTATATATCACCAATTAATAGATTTAAAAAAACAAAATTAGAATTTTATAAAAAAATACTTGGACCTGGTGCTTATGATGTTAATTTAAATATTGGTACTAAATATAAAAATAATATTAAATCTAGTTTTTTTAAAAATAATTTTATTTCAAGAAATCAAATTATTAATAAAAAAAGTGAAAATATACCTGGTCCTGGAACTTATGAATTAAGAAGACCTTTACTTATTAAAAATCAAAGTTTTGATAAAATTAAAAGTTTTAGAGATATTAAAAATGAAATTATTAAAAAGATGAATTTAAAAAATAAGGAAAATAAATTAAATGATAATGTTGATAATTCAAATAATGTAATTGAAGATAATAAAATAGAAAATATTAAAAAATTAAAAGGATTTACTATGGAAAAAAATATTCCTAGATTTGTATTTCCAGGAAAAAAAAATGATCAATCCCCTGGACCTGGTTATTATAGTCCTATATTAAATTCTAAACATAATGAATTTAATATTAATGAAGATAATAAATGGATGATTTAATATTAATATTAAATAAATAATATTATTTTGATAATTATTTATTTATTTGATGTATAAAAATATGTTTTAAATATTTATTATCAATGAATCAATTTAATTATATTAAATTTATAAATTATAAATTATTAAATTATAAATTACGATATTTATTCTTCTTCTTTCAATATATTTAATTTTTCATGTGTTTCAGGATAAATACAACTCATTAATTTTTTAAGAAGATAAAATGGAATCCAAGAAAAAAAAGTAACAATTATTATTTTAAATATATTATTAAAATCTAAATAAGATAAATCCAAAACACTAGTTAAAAACCATAAACTAAAAATATAACAAGAAAAAGTCAAAGCTAAAGAAACATACATAACATAATGAAATTTATTAATCTCAGTATAAACATTAAGTAACTCAGCTAAAATTAAACAAGTAAAAGTAACAGTTGAAATTTTCATAAAACTATGTTCAAAAAAGAAAATACCACTAAGCATAATAATAGAACTTTGAAATAAACTTTTCCAAAACCATCCTAAAAAAGTTTTAATAGATAATTGTCTTCCTTTTTGTAAATCTTTATAAATACTAGGAAATTTAATAACATTATTAAATGTAGTATCTTCATCAAAAATTAAAGAAATAACAGGTAAAGCAGTATAAATAGTAGAATAACCAACCATTAAATTTCCATTATATAAAGCAATAGGAACACAATAGAATAAAATAATAAAAATTAATTCTAAAAATGAAATAATTAATCCACGATGAATAACAAAATGTGCAATTGTTGCTGTATTTTTATATGAAATTCTCCCAAACCATAATAATAATAATTTTAAATCTTTAAAATTATTAATTGAATAATCAGCACTTAATGAAGCTTGTTTACCTTCTTTTCCAACAATACCAACTCCGACATGTGCTTCTTGTATCATTGCTACATCATTTCCACCATCACCAATTGCTAATAATCTCTTTTTATTATTTGTTAAATCTTTTACTATTTTTATTATCTTTGCTTTTTGAGTTGGTGAACATCTACAACAAACTACACTTTTTGCTTTTAATGATACTTCAAAAAAAATATTTTTACAATTTTTTAAACATATATCTAAACAATTACCATCAATTATTAAAATAAATTCATTTTGAAATTTAATTTTTTCTAATTCAGAACTTATAATTTTAGGATCTAATATATTTTTAATATACGCAGTTTTTTGATTTTTACTTTTTAAACCAGATGATATTGCAATACAAGTTGCAGTTTCTACTTTATCTCCTGTAAGCATCCATATTTTTATTCCTGCATTTTTCAATGATTCAATTGTATCTGAAACTTCTTCTTGTAATTGATCTTCAACTCCTGTTATACATAATAATTCCATTTTATTTTCTAATAAATTCATTGCTTGTTCTATTTTTTTTTTCCTATGTTCTAATGATGTTATTGCTTCTTGATATATTTTATTCCATTGTTCAAAATCTTCATTTGATAATAATTTCTGACATATTACTAATGTTCTTAATCCTATTGATGATAATGATTCAGTATTTTCTTTTATTATTCCTGTATAATCTTCTTTTACTAATTTACATATTACATTTTCAGCTCCTTTTAAATAAAATATTTTTTGATTTGTTTCTATATTATTTAATACTATTCCCATTCTCTTTGTATCACTTGAAAAAGGAAACAATGCTAATATTTTAAATTTTTCTTCGTAATTATTACTATCTTGTAAAGTAATATCTGTATCATCTCTATATTTTAATTGCATATTTAATTCAGATGCAAATTGAACTAAAGCAATTTCATCTGGTGATGAAGCTTGATAATCATATTCATTTGAATTTGCATTATAAATTGGAGTTACATTATTACATAAACATAATGCAGTAATTGCATCTCTAATTATTTTATTTCTATTTCTTCTAATTCTCTTATTTGTATTATATATATTTGGATCTTTATTATTTATTAAATCACCACATGGATATTTATATAAACTACATTCATCATTTAAAATTAATTTTAAATCTTCTTTATTTTCTTCTGAAAAAGTACCAATTTCAGTTGATAATTTTTTAAATAACATTTCATTTCTTGTTAATGTTCCAGTTTTATCAGTAAAAATATAATCAATTCTTCCTAATTCTTCAGGTATCATTGAATTTCTTGCAATTGCACCTTCAATCCTTTCATCATTTGATATTCTATAACTATTAAAAGATTTAGCAATATCAAGATTAATTTTTAATGATATTGGAATAATAGAACATAATAAAACAACAAATCTACAATAAATAATAATATTATTTTTAAATTTTTTTGCAAATCCTCTAATAAATAAAATAACAAGAGCTAATAATAACATTAAACAAAATAAAAATTTTGAAAAATAATTTACTTCTTTATCTAATTCACCAACTTTATTTTTAGGTAAAGAAGAATTCATTTCTGCTCTTGTTTCTTTTCCAGTATAAATAACTAATCCTATAATTTTTTTCGAAGCTAAAATTGAATTCATCCAAATTGTATTATCACAATTTAAAGGTTGTTTAATAATATTTTGTTGATTTAAAATTTGATGTGTATTAGAATTAACTTCTAATAATCCAGAAAAATCATAAATTTTTTTTGAAGGTGGTTCAATAATAAAATGACAATCAGATAAAAAAATTTCTTCTAAATTATCATCATTTTCTAATCTTAAATTTTGAAAATAAGGAATTGGTTTTCTTAATTTCCAATCAGTTTCTCCATCTAATTGATCAGTTTTAATATAAATATTTTTATCATATGTTTTAATAACTAATATATCAGCAGGGACTCTTTGTCCTTTTTTAATTTCAATTAAATCTCCTATTTGAATTTGTTTAGAATATATTTTTTTTGAACCATTCATATCAATTCTAATAAATTCTTGTGAATTTTGTTCTTTATCTCTTTTATATCTTTTAATATCATCAATTGCTTCTCTTAATAAAGTTACTATTAATACAAAAGCTAAAGGTGCAACATATGAAAATAAAAAACCTACTTTTAATTCAGGAATAAATTGTGATATTGCCATTAGTAAATAAAATTGGTTATTAAAAAATCGAAATTGATTAAATAATGCTAAGGGTAGAAATGTTATAATATTATATTTTTGATTTTTAATTACATTTTCAAATTTAGTATAATTTTTTGGTTTACCTGAAAATTTATTTATTAATATTTTTCTCTTATGTACAATATCAATATTTCTAATGCAAGGACATATATATTTTGAAAAACAATCTGAACATGATTGACCTTCAATAATTTCTTCTTTTTCATTATATATTAAGTTTGATTCTATTGAACTTGTTTGAATTGAAGATATATCATGATTATTATTATTTATGTTTATTTTTTGAATTTCAATATTGCCTATTATATATTATTTATTTTTGTTAATATTTACTTTGGTCTTCATTCATATTTTTAAATAAATTTATTATACATTCAAAAAAATAATCAATTTTTTAATTTATTCTTATTTTGGTTTTAATTAATTAATAAAAATTAAAAAATTATGTTTTTATTTATAATTTATTTTTATTATATATTTATTAGTAATGGATACACTTTTTTCAAATTTAAAAAAACGAAACTATTCTGATGATGTTGATACAAATCAATCTTCTTTTAACAATAATTATTCAAATAAAAAATCAAATTTTCTTAATCATTCAGAAAATAAAAGTGGTTTAATAGATTTTCCAAAAAAAAAATATTTAGAAGAATTATCTAATGAAGAATATATGGATTTGGAATTTTCATTAAGAAAATATTCTGAACAACCATCATTAAATATTAAAGATTTTGTTCCTCATCCAAAGCCTTTAAAAATGCATTTTATTCCTTCAAAATTAAAATTAAATGAAAAAGGATTTAAAGATTTAAAAAGGAATCAAATAAATAATCAAATATTAATAAAAACAAAAAATTATTATATATCATGTCCAAGTTCAGATAATGATTCATCAGATCAACCTAATGATAATGAAATGAAAGATTTACGAAAAAAAATGAAAAAATTAAAATCAAATATCCCAAAAGTTTTATCAAAAGAAATTATTAATAATAATTCTTTAGAAAAAGAAATTACTTTTGATGATTCTTTTATTGATAATAATGATTTAAATGATGATGGTGTTAACATTGAATTATATGATGATGATATTAATGAATTAAAATATTCAGAAGAACCTTGGTTAAATGATCAAAATATGGAGAACATAAATAATTCATGTTCTATTTTACAATTATTAAAAGGAGAAAATTAAGATTTTTTTAAAAATTATAATTGATATTTTAATCTTTTTAAATATTAACAATTTTTGATTGATTTATAAAAAATAAATTCTATATGTATATAATTATATTTAGAATATTTAGAATATTTAGAAGAAATATAATTTTTTATAAATTAATTTATAAATTATAATTAAAAACTAAATGGCTTCTTCTATTACTGATTTTCAAAATGAGAAGACTAATTTAAATATAAGTATCAAAAATCAAAATGATTTAATCAAAAAATATAAAAATAAATTAAATGTATTAGAAAAAGAAAAGAAAGAATTATCAGATAAAATCAATCAAAAAGAGGAAAAAATATTAAAAGATAATAATAAAATAAATAATTTAAAAGAAGAAATTGAAAAAATTAAACAAACACTATTAAATATAAGTGATAATTTAGAAGATAATGAATTAACAGAAGAAAAAAAAGAACTTGAAAAAGGAAAAAAATTAAATGATGAAGTAATAAAAGAATTACAAAATAAAATAATAGAATTAGAAAATGAATTAAAAACTGAAATAGATAGTAATGAGGACAATTTAATTGATAATTTTAATATATCAGATTATTTAAGTAATAATTATAATAATGATAATGACTTTTTTATTACAGGAAATTTATTAGTTGAATTAAAAGATAAAAATGAAAAATTATTAAAAAATATTGAAGAAAAGAAATTAAATTTAGAAAAGATAAAAAAAGAATTAAAAGACTTAAAAAAAGAATTAGAAAAAGAAATAGATGGACAAAATTTTATTTTACTAACTTTGCAAAATAAACAAGGTGTTTTACAAAAATTATTAAATGAAGAAAATATTTTATCAAATAAAAATTATGAAATTCAGTTAGAAAATAAGCAGTTGAATTTAAAAATAAATAATTTAAATATTAAAATTAAAACATTGGAAATTGATAAAAAAGATTTAGAAGAAATTATTTTAAAACAAGAAGGAAAAGTCAATGAATTAAATACAAATGTAGAAAAAATAATTTCTTTATTATCAAAAAAAAATTATGAAATTGAAGAAAATAACATTTACATTAATCAACTTAATGAAATAATTAATGAATTAAATTATGAATTTATGATTTTAAAAAATAAACAAGAACAAAATGAAATAAAAATAAATTATTTAAAAAATGAATTAAATAAATTACAAAAAAAGAAAAATAATAGTTATATTAAAAGTTATGGTGATTATAAAATACATTATAAAAAGAAAATAAATGTCAATCCTTTTTCTAGAAATAAATTTGTTCCGAATAAAAAATTACAACTAAGAAAAATTGTTTCAATTAAAGATTCTAATTTATCTAATACTGAAAGAGAAAGTAAAAATTATAAATATAAAAAAATATATGAATATAAAAATGAAGATACTGATAGGATTTTAAATGAAAGTGAAAATTTAATTGAAAAAACTATTCAATATTCTAAAAGAAGAGATTCTCAAATAATTCATTTAAAATCTAAATCATATGTTCATAATAATATAAATAAATTAAATGAATTAAATGATAAAAAAGACATAAATAAAATTAAATCAATGATAAATGATTTAATTGATGAATTCAATTGAATATAATATATATAATATTATATAATTATTAAATTCTTATATAATTATTTTTATAATATTTTTAAATTAAAAAATTTAAATGCAGGCAAAATTAAAGATAATAGATATAATTAATTTACCTAAAGAAATTATTCCAGAATCAGATATATATTTTTCAATCAATAAACAAGATTTTTTATACAATAAAATAATAAACAAAGATATTGAATTAGGAAATATACAATTTTTAGAAATTGAATTAAAAAGAAATAGTCCAAGAATAACTATTGCATCAAGTAAAATAGAAATAAATAAATATTTATATAAAAAATTATCTGCTATTACTAATTGGTTTACCTTAAGTTATTCAAACCAAATAAAAAATGAAGATAATATAAAAATAAAAATTGAATTATCATTTAAAAAAAATAATCATAGAAAATATCAAAAATTAATTCAAACAAATTCTTTTAAAAAATTAAATAATTCAACAAATAAAACACCAAATGATAAAAATAATATTTATAAAAGCAAAATTAGACATTATAGTACAAAAGAAGAGAAATATTCAATGAAAAATTATTTTTCTATTTTCCCAAATAAAATTAATCAAAAAAAATCTTCAAATTTAAATGGTAAACAATTTATAAATAAAAGTTTTGGAAATTCAGAAAATGAAAATTTAATTCTTCAAAGAGATTTATCAGAAGAGACTTTATCAAGTAAAAGAAATTTTTTAAATAATAAAAGTAATAAAATTAATTCTTTAACAAATTCAATAACAAAAAAACCAAAAATAAGAAAAGGAGAAAGAAAATTTTCAACAGAAGAAAAATTTCCAAGACTTTTAAATTTTGAAAAAGAAATTTTAAAACAAAACTTATTTAATATAAATGAGACTTTTATAAATGATTTTGAAACTGAAGAAATTATTCCATATCTTGAAAATGATTTATTTACTTTAGATGGTGATGAACAAATTAATAATACTGAAAATTTAAGTGCAAAAAATATTTTTTTTAATATTAAAAATGATTTTGAAATATTTTATACTCAAGAATATTTAAATTCATTAGAATTAAATAATTATTCTCTAAAATTAGAATGTAATTTATGTATTGAAAAAGCTATTGATATAATATTAGCTTACCATAATGCTAGAAAAAGTATTATTTTAAAAAGGAAAAAATATTATAAAGTATTAAAATTATTTATTGATAAATTAAAAGAAATAAGGAAAAAAAAATTAAAAAGAGACAATTTAATTATATCTAAAGAAGATAACAAATTAATGTTTTGTAATTTTAAAGAAATTGAAGGAATTAATAATGAAATTTTTAAAAATAATTATAAAATAGAATTTAATTTTTTGAAACAATTTTTCCAAAACAAAGACTTATTAAATGAATATAAAAAAGAAAATATTTTGCAAATATTTAAGCAGATTTATCTGGATAATATGAATATATTAGTAAAAAATGAAAAAGCAACAAAAATAATGGAAAAATATTTTAAAGATATAAAATTAATTTTAGAAAGAAATAAAATAAAAAATTTATATAAACTTAAATTTAATAATAAAAAACATAGGACAAGTTCGCATGAAAGACATAATTCTTATTCAAATAAAATTATTAATTTAGAACAAAATACAAAAAAAAATTTCAAAAATCAAATAAATCATAACACAAAATCCTTAAATCACAATGATTTTTAATAAAATATTTTTTTTAATTATACAGAAATATATGAATTTATTTAAAAATAATTATTTAATTAAAATATTTTGCAAATAAAAATTTATTTTTCATTACTAGTATAAATATAAAAAAAATGAATACTTCATCAGAAATTGTTTATTCTTCCTTAAAAATTTATAAACCAAAGCCAAAAAGATATAAATATATATCTTCAAATAATAATTTAAAATTCAATCCTTCGATTGAAAAATGTCCATTTGACATTTCAAAAGATTGTTATATTAATAATTCTTCTTCAAAAACAAAAGAAGAATTATATATTAATTCTTGTTCTATTGAAGAAATTGAAAAAGATTTTGCCTTATTAAAACAAAGAAAACAAGAAAAAAATATTCAAAATGATTATTTTTTTTCAAATTCTAATTGCTCAACAAGACCAAATTCTTCTGAAGAAGAATCAAATATAAATATTTATGTCGTTGAAAGACCAAAAAATCCTTTCTATAAAAATTTTGAATAAATCATATATGGATTTAATAGTTTTATGTAAATAAAGTATATATATTTTGCCAATACTAAGCAATTATTAATTTATTATTATATTGGTAAAATTTCTTATTAGTTTTATTCATGAAAATAATATATACAGTACCATAATTCATTTTATCCTGTGATTTGATTAGATTAGATTTGGTTATATATAAATTAAATTTAATAAACTTTTATTTTTTGATTTAATAATCTTAATTTTTTGTTAATAAATATTATTATTATATTTCAATGAATTAAAAGATAATATAAGAACGGGTTTTTTATTACATATTATTTTCAAAACATAATTTTTTTTAATTTATTTTTATATATATAAAAAATTATATTTTAACTTTTTATTAATATTTAGAATTCTTACTAAATTAGTACTATATGAATAATATTTTTTTGATAAATATCTAAATTTATAATTATGAAAAACAATTTCATTAACATATAAACTATTTTTATATTTTTTTTCTAGAGGAAATAACAAAAAAAAATAATAGTTTTTAAGGTATTATTAAGATTTAAAAAATAAAAATAGATATAAAATAAAATAAAAAGATTTTATTAATTTTTTATCAAGGTTAAATTATTATTAAATAATTAAATTAATAAAAAAATATAAATTGATTTAAATTCAAAAAAATATGTTTAATTTAATTTAAAATAAATGAATAATTCATTTTTAGAAGACAAAGAAGATACAATTTCATTTAGAATAATTCCATCTCCAATTTTTGAATTAATTAATTTAATTTCAAACAAAGAATCCTATTTAAATTATTACGAAATTTTTACAAATCAACTTCAGGAAATTTCAAAAAAATCAGAAGATTATATTTTAAAAGTTGAAGAATATAATAATAAAAAATATACAATCAATTATTATAATTTAATTTATGATTTATCGAATTTTATATATCAAAAAAATATTTTTAAAATGAGTAATTGTTGTTACTATATTATTGATAATTTAAAATGTTTAAATCAATTTCTTTCATTAGAATCAAATATTCCAATTGATTTTATCAATAATATAAAAAATGGAAAAAAACAAATTAATATTTATTTAAATATTATTTCTTTACAAATTGCATATTGTTATATATATATTAAAGATAATAAAGAGGAAAAAATTAATCAATATAAAAACATTTATGACAATTTTGATGAAGAATTATATTATTCTTATAAAAAAAAATTTTATGTGGCAATTATTTATTTATGTAATATAAGAAAAGAAATTGATTCAAAGTTAAAAAATAAGGATTTTAATAGTTTCATTAATTTATTATTTGATTCTATTAAAACTTCTTTAAATAATTCAAATAAAAATATTTTTGATAAATTTTTTGAAGTTTCATATTTTCTTCAAAGTTGTTTTAAATATATATTAATTTATAGAATTAATTTAAATAATATTTCAATCAAGAATTTTGAGTATATAATATATAATTTATATAAAAATGAACAAAAACAAATAATTAATGAAGATGAAATTAAAAATTTTATACAAGATATTAAAAATAATAAAAAATATAAACAAAATGTTAGAAATTTAATTGGATTAATTGATAAATTCTTAAAAATTAAATTTGAAATTTCTGAAAATAATCAAATAAAACAAATTAGATTATCTTGTATCTTCTTTTATTTATACAAAATATTTTCACATCCATATGAACAAAAAAGTTTAATGAAAGCAATAATTAATTTTATATATTATTCATGCTTTTTATATGATTTTATGTCTTTTTTTAAAGATGAATTTAATTCGATTCCTTATGAAATAAAATATGTCTGTTTTTATAATTATATGTATTTGGCAAGTAAATTAGTATCAAAGAGTATTCTTTTGGCATATATTTCTTGTTTTATATTAGAAGAGATAATAAAATATTTTAATTTTACTTATGTAGAGAATAAAAAAAAAAGAAAAAGTGGGAAAAATACTATTGAAAAAAACAAAAATAATAAAAATAATAAGAATAATTGTATTAAAACAATTTCAAAAGTCATTTTTAATTATATTGCTTATTTATATAATTTACAATACTTATTTAAAAATTTTTCTTTATTTAAAGAATTTTTTTCATTTATTGATACTTATCTTTCTGATAATTATTCTTTTTTTAATATATCATTTGATGAAAGTTGGTCATTTTTAAAGATTGTTGATTTAAATATTATCCCGAATTTTAAAATTGAGAAGTTAAAGAATAGAGGTAAGATTAATTTTAATGATAAAGAATTTTTATTATATTTATTTAAAAGAATTAAAAATTCTGAATTTGATCAATTAGAATTAATATTTTTGTCAATTGATACCTATATTAATAATAAATGTAATAGAGAATATTTAGTAAATGAAAAAAATCTTATGAAAAAATTAAATAGGGGTATTTCATATTTTTTATATATTAATAATTTTACATTTCATAGTACAAAAAAAGGAATTCTTTTTAATAATAAAAATCTTGCATTTTTAGTCTCAAATATTGAATGTAAATTATTTTTAGAACCAGAAGAATATTTTATATTAAAAAATTCATCTACAATTTTTGATAATACAAAAAGTTTTATAACATATATAAATGAAAAAACAGAAAAAAGTATTTTATTATTTTCATATATACCTTTTGAAATATTAAATGCAAAAAGATATTTAGGAAATTCTAAATATGTTCAAAAAGAAAGAAATTCAATTTTGAATGATTTAAAATTAGAATCAATAGAATCTTTTTTATATATTTTAAATTACCAATTGAAAAATAATAAATATCAAAAATTGTTTAAAAATTATAATTTTATGAGTAAATTTTTTAGTGAAAATATGATTAAATTATTAGAAATAATAGAGAATTTTCCAAATCTATTTGAAGAAAATAAAAATATTATAGAATATTTATTAAGATGTGGTGAATATAACTTATTATTAGCCCAATTTATTTTATTAAATTGTTTAAAATCAGAAAATATGAAAGAAGAACAAAAATTAATATTATTTAATTATTTTCAATTCCTTACTGAAGGTTCAAAAAAAATTTATTTGGTTTATTCAATTTCATTATTTAAATTTTTAGATCATATAGTTATTTCATATTTAGAAAAAAATATAAATTATTCTTCTCCAAATAATGTTTTTAGTTTTGTATTAAATTTAAAAAATAATACACAAGGTAAAAAGAAATCTGAATTAAAATATGTTATGCCTTATTATTATATTCATAAAAACTGGACAGAATTAAAAAATAGATTTTATGAAACTAATTTATTTCAACAATTTGTTGAAAAATTAAACTATAATAATTTTCCTAAAACTACAGTTAATATTTTAAATAAATTTATATCTGATTATAGAAGACAATATAATATAAGAGATTTAATACAGTTTGAAAAATTTCCTTTAATAAAAATTTATTATGAAGCATTAGCTAAAATTGAAGATAATGGAAATTTACTTTATAATTATTTTAATGATAAAAACTTATTAAACAAAATTGTCAAACCAAAATCTGAAAAGATTCTTAAAATTGAAATAGAAACAACACTTTTATGTGAAGAATATTTTTGTTATGTTAATAAAAAAAGTTGGTTAAATTTATTTAATTATTTTATTTCAGATGATTTTGAATTAACTCTATATATTAAAAAATATTTTTTATTTTATAAAATAATTGAAAAATTATATTTATGTTTTATGTGTTTATCTAGAGACTATTATATGAACATTGAAAATTTATCATCATTAATTGATTTAGCTATTGTAAAATGTATTAATAGAACTTCATTAAATGATTCTGGACAATTTTTTTTTTTATTGCTTTTAAAAGAAATAAAATTATTTATTGAATATTTGGAGAAAGGAAAAGATAAATTAAAGGAAATTTTAACTGAAAGAATTATGAATTATAAATATCCTTATTTAGAAAAATATCTTCAAATATATAAATTTAGAAGAATTTTTTGTATTTTTATTAATGAAAAAATTTTAGAGATGGAATGTATTAGAGATATATGTAAAATATATAAATTAAATATTATAAATAATCAATATATAAATTCAGATATAATTTTCAAAAAATATTTAGAATGTTATAGAAATATATTTAGAAAATTATCTAAATCAGAATATAAAAATATTACATACAAACAATTTTATACTTGTTATAAATATCATTATTTATATATTTCAAATGATAAAGAAAATATTAATATTTTGTTATGGAATATTTATGAAAATTTATGTAATGAAAATAAGTCAATTATAAAATTAAAAAATGAAATTTTGAAATTAAAATTTGACTATAAAATTCAAAATAATTACAAGAATTTTGCCTTATCAATTAAAAATATGTTAAATAATAATGAATCTAAAAATAATAATTATTCATTAATTGCAGATTTATATTTAGAAAATTTTTTAGAAATAAATAAAACTAGTTTTGAAAAAATAAATTTGACTAAATCATTTTTTAAAGATGTAAAGTATTATTTAATTGATGATGTAATTTTTGAATTTTTGAGTATTGCAATTAATATTTGCCAAAAAACAGAAGAAGAAAAATATTTAGCTAAATATTTACCTGAAATAATCAATATTATATTTAAAATTCAAATTAGTATTATAAATTCAAATACATTCAACTCAATAAGTTTTGGAAAAAAATATGAAGAAATATTAAATCAAATGAAATTAATTAATTGTAAAAAATTAAAAATAATATTACCTCAATTATTAATATCATATATTTATGAAAATACAAAATTATATTATTTATCAATTTTTCTTTTATCAAATTATGCAAATGAATATATTGATGATATTGTTTATATACTTGCATCTTATTTAGTAACAGAAAAAAAAGATTTATCAATTCTACTTTCAAAATCTGATAATCCAAAAAGATTTGAAAATAATATTATTAAAAGTCAAACTTTTATAAAAGAAATTGTAAAAAATTTAAATCCTAGAATAAAAAATATTTTAAATGATTATATATCATTTCAAAAATATCTAAAAGAAATATTTTTATCAATTAAAAAATTAGATGGAAGAAATATAAATGAAAGTGATTCAATAAAATTTAATATTATAAATATAAATAATTTATTTAAAAATGGTGCAAAAATAATTGTACCTAATTTAGAAAATCTGAAAAATTATAAACCAATAGTTCGTTCAGAAAATTATTTGAAAAATACTAGTTTAAATATTTCAGATATTGATATAGATATGAAAGATTTATTATTAGACATAGACATAAATAAATCTCAAAATAATGAAATAATAGTTGATAATTCAACATTATATTTTTGTGAAATGTTACATTCAATAAAAGTTCTTTCTTCAAAAGAACGTCCTGCAAAAATAAGTTTTAGAACATGTAAATTTCATGAAAATGCAAATGATATTATAAATAAATATAATAATAAAGAAAGTAAATATGATAATGAATATGAAGATAAAGAACATCCAATATTTAATTTTCTTTTAAAAGGTGATGCCAATGATATAAATAAAGAATTAAAAACATTTGAAATTTTTAATGAAATAAATAATATATTTCATGTAAAACATTTTGATACAAATTATGGAATAAGTTTAAAAAGATATTTAATAAGTCCAATATCATGTCATGTAGTATTAGGAGAATGGTTAGAAAATTCAATTCCTTTAACAGATATATTTAATTTCCAATATGGTATATATGACATAGATCAATTTGCAGGATATCAAAAAAAAGAAAAAAAAATAGCAAATGGATTTATATTAAATGAAAATGAAATAATGAATGTATTATATCAATATATAGATCATAAAATAATAGATCCAAATATATGGTATGAATATCAAAAAAGATATATAATATCAACGGCAATTTGGTCTTTAACTTGTTATTTAACTGGGTTAGGTGATAGACATTTAGGTAATATTATGTATATGTTAAATTCAGGTGATATTGTTCATATTGATTTTGGTTATGTTTGTGGTAAAGGTTTATCTTTACCTATTCCTGAAATTGTTGATTTTAGATATACTTTAAATATTAGGAGAAATTTAGGTTTGTTTGAAGAAAATGGAATTTTTTTCTTTTATTTTTATAAAACTTTCTCTATTTTGAGAGAATATTTTAAAACTTTAAAAAGTCAATTAGATTATTATGCTTTTGATCCTTATTTTGATAATGATCATTCTGCTTATACTTGTTTGACTTCTTTATCTTCTACTTTTAATAAAATTAATGATAGTAATATTAAGGATTTTTTAATTGAATTAATTGAAAAATGTAAAAATCCAACATTATTAGAAAAAATGTTTATTGGATGGCAACCACAAGTATAGATATTTTTAATCAAGAATATTAACCCCCCATTTGTATTTAAAAAATATAATTAAA
>JAEEGK010007767.1_pt1 | contig 25520 bp, 11 predicted proteins | sample 8958771 | NCBI WGS metagenome assembly JAEEGK01 (sample SAMN16246547, study PRJNA631951) | gut metagenome | biome: gut microbiome; feature: rumen; material: SC-attached | host: Bos | place: Iran: Karaj | collected 2018-10
CGCGGGCAAAGCCCTTGACTGTCATGCGTACAAGGCGTTCGCGCTTAGCAAGGTCATCCTCGTCCTCCATCAGATATTCAATTACTTTCTCTTTGGGATTGAATGGCTTGAGGTCGTCAAGGCTCATGCTTTTGACGGCGATTTTTATTATTTCTTCTTCTGTGATTCCTAGGGAGCGTTGCTGCTTTGCAAGATAGAACTTTCCAGCATCGATGAGTACGCTCTTGGGTACAAGGCCTACAATCTCTACTCCGGTTACCTTAAGTCCGCGTGCGGCAGCTGCGCGGCATACTTCCTCGTAGGCGACATGAAGCGGGACTGCGCTTATGTCGGTAATGTTCATCGATACCTGGGCGATGCCGTATTCGTCTATGTACCAACCAATTGCCTTGCAACCTTTAAGGGTTCCGGGAATCCATATCTGGTTGCCGTCGGCGTCTTTCAGAAGCTTGCCGGTAAGGGAGCCTCCTTCGCGTGCCTTGCGGCCTTTTTCGCGTACGTCAAAGGCAATGGCCATTGCGCGGCGGGTAGAGGTAGTATTCAGGTTGTAATTTACTGCAATAAGAAAGTTGCGTGCGCCTACATTGGTGGCTCCGGCCTTTGCTACGACCTCGTTATACTCTGCAGGGCCGAAGTCCGGCTTTTGTGCGGGGTCTGCAATCTTGTTTGGCAGGGCCTCGTATTCCCCGGCACGGCATACAGCCAGGTTCTTGCGCTCCGGTTTGAATGCTGCGGCCTCATAGCAGTAGCAGGGGATGCCAAGCTCTTTGTAAAGCCTTTCTGCCAGGCCCCGGGCCAGAACGGCACATTCTTCCAGGGAGATATTTGCTACAGGGATAAGGGGCAGTACGTCAGTTGCTCCGCTTCGCGGATGGGCTCCGTGGTGAAGGCGCATGTCAATCAGTTCCTGAGCCTTTTTTGCGCCCTGAAAAGCGGCTTCCAGGACGGCCTCCGGCGTGCCTACGAATGTTATAACCGTGCGGTTGGTGGCTTCTCCGGGGTCTACGTCAAGAACCTTTACCTTTTCTCCATCTGCCGATGCTTCTTTGATTGCGGCAACAATTGAGTCAATAATCTTATGGTCGCGGCCCTCACTGTAATTGGGGACGCATTCTATGATTCTCTTCATTAAAGTTGTTAGTTTTAGAAATGCGACCCCTAATATAGGAAATAATTGTCTATTTCCGTCGTTTTAGAGTAATAATCGACACGATGATGCTCATTACAGGGCTGATGTAGTTAAAGAAGCAGAAGGGCAGATAAACCAGGGTAGGCACGCTAAGAATTGTAGCCTGCGTCATTCCGCAACTGCTCCACGGGAATAGGGGAGAAGTAACTGTTGCGCTGTCTTCTACGCTACGGCTCAGTACCTTGGTATCGATGCCGTTGGAATCGTACACATCCTTGTAGATATTTGACGTGAGCAGGATAGACAGATACTGGTCCGATACTATACCGTTAAGCGCCGTACCCGTTGTAACCGTAGCTGCCACTGCACTCCATTTCTTGTGCAGATGCTTTACAAGTGAAGCCGTAAGCGCCTTTATCATGCCTCCGGCCCTCATGCAGCCACCAAAGCACATTGCGCAGATAATCAGGTATACGGTATTTAGCATACCTGTCATTCCGCGTGACGCAACCAGGGAATCCACCTCTGTGCTGCCCGTAGACACGCTTACGCTGTTGTAGACAGACTCTATAAGTCCGGTGAAAACCACCTTATTGTCCGGACCTTCGCAAATCTTGCCTCCGATCTCCCTTAGGATATCGGCCTGGAAAATAATGGCAAATACGCAGGCAAGCAGGGTAGAGAGGGCCAAAACTATCAGGGCCGGCATTCGGCGGGCTATCATTATTCCGGTCACAATCGGCACTACCAGAAGCCAGGGGGTGATATTGTACTTGGCCTGCAATACGCTGGTGTATGTGTCGATGTCACCCGCCTCTCCGCTGCCGTGGGTGAAGCCAAGTACCGTAAATGCAATCAGGGCGATGGTCATGGAAGGCACGGTAGAGCGCATCAGGTTTTTGATATGCTCGAACAGGGGTACTCCGCAGACCGACGATGCCATAACGGTGGTGTCGGACAGTGGAGAAATCTTGTCCCCGAAATAGGCTCCGGAAATGATTGCACCGGCTATCAGGCCGTCACTGAAGCCCTCGGCTTTACCAATACCCATAAGGGCGACGCCGATGGTCGCTATGGTTGTCCAGGAACTGCCTATCATCACGGATATCAGCGCACACAGCAGACAGGCCGTCAGCAGGAAGAACTTCGGGCTTATGATTTTTATGCCGTAGCAGATGAAGGTGGGGACGATGCCGCTGGCCATCCAGGTGCCCGATATGGCACCGATCAGCAAAAGTATGACTATAGCCGTTGTAACATTGCCGATGTTGCTTTTCATCGCATCTTCGAAGGCGCTCCAGGGCGTTTTGAACAGCCACATGCTAAGCCAGACGGCCAGGCCGGCGGCTACAAGAAGTGCCACCTGGCTGGCGCCAAGTATTGCGTCGCTGCCAAAGATACTGATGTTAAGCGCCAGCAGCGCCACCAGTACCAGTATCGGTATAAGTGAAATGAAACCCTTTGCCTTTCCGTCCGCTATATGCATAATTTTGAATATTTATCGAATAATTTCTGCAAATATACAAATATTCTGAATATTATAGCATAAAAGAAGGCGGCCCGAAAGGGTCGCCTTCAATATTATGAGTAGATATCTACTACCAACCAGGGTTCTGGGTGATGTTCTCGTCCAGAAGGATCTGACCGGCAGGGATAGGCTCAAGATAGTACTTGTCGTTCCATACGCGGTCTACGGTGGTACCACCTGCGTTAACTGCAGCGGTGTTGTAAGGGGACTTGTAACCGTTCAGGAAGAAGTTCTTTGCCTGAATCTCGCTCCATGCCTTTGCACCGGTAACCTTGCTTGCGTAATCCTGGAGAGCCTCGGCGGAAGCGCCTACATAACCTGCAGGATTCTCCTTGGTGTCGATGTTCTTGCCAAGTGCCCACCTCATAAGGTCTGCGTGACGGAAACCGTCGCACATGAGCTCGCTGCGGCGGTCGCGGCGGAGTTCCTGAAGCAGAACGTTTGCAGCGGGATCCTTGGGATCCTTGGTGATGGTCGTTCCGTTTACAGAGCAGCCGGTTCCTGCAAGAGTAAGGGCAGGAATCTTGCCGTGACGGGTACGGAGCAGGTTTACAGAAATATCAAGGTCGTTCTGGGTGATCTGACCAAGCTCTGCGCAAGCCTCTGCGTAGTTCTCGAGAACCTCTGAGTATTGGAAGATAGGACCGTCGGTGTCATTTGAAGGAGCGTTCCAGCTGTTGTTTGATTCCATCTGAGTTCTGCGCTCAAGAGGCAGGAACTTGAATGTCCAGTAACCTGTGGTTGAAAGGATACCGTAATCCCAGGCAAGCTCGGTTACAGGAAGAATCTGATCGTAAACAGTAGCGGTAAGACGGGCATCCCTGTTCTCGAATACGCCTGCCATAGTCTTGTCGTTGTATGCGAACATGTGTACAGGAATACCATCGGCATTGGTATAGTTCTCCATTGCGCTCTTGGTAAGACCCCAGGTAGGGGTGGAAGAGTCAATCCAGCCATACTGTGAGTGAGCCTCGGTAATCTTACCACCGTTAACATTTGCAAGGGTGTAGATCTTGTAAAGAAGAACCTCCTTGTTGCCAACGAGTGAGAGTGAGGTGTACATGTTCTTGTAGTTGTCGGTAACCTCGTACAGACCGCTGTCGATAACCTTCTTTGCAGCTGTCTTAGCCTTGCCGTAGAAGGTCTCGGGGTGACCACCGCTTACGTTGTGGTATTTCTCCCATGCGGCCTCGAACAGGGCGACACGTGAAAGGAGGGCTGCTGCAACCATGCTGTTGACGGTATTTGTTCCGGCGCTTGCAGGAGAGTAGCAGTGATCCATTGCGAACTCAAGGTCTGCGCATACATTGTCCATAACGGTAACGCGAGAGTCGCGAGCACGCTTAACGTTCTCTTCTTTGGAGAAGTCAATCTCGTCGTCAACCCATACTACGTCGCCGTAGGTCTTTACAAGGTTGAAGTGATAGAGAGCGCGGAAGAAGCGTGCAACACCTTTCCAGTGGTTAGCAGCGGCCTCGGAAAGTCCTGGAACCTTGTCAACCCTGTTGTGGAGGATATTGGTTTCACGAATTCTGCTATAGTTGGTATTCCAAACACCTGAAGAGTTGGGAACGTTCTTTGTGAATTCGGCAAAACTCTCAGTAGAATAATCGTCAGTAAGTTCTTCTGAATGATACTGACCACGTGTCCAGCCACTACCGTAACTGAGTTCATTGAGATATCCGTAGAATTTCCAGGAGAAAGTCTCAAGTGATGACTCAGAGGTCCAGTTAGTGGCGTCGGAGTTGCTGTCAAGCGGTTTCAAATCCAGGAAGTCTTTGCAAGAGCTCAGGCCCAGGACGGAAATAGCCGCAATAGCAAGAGTGTATAATGTCTTTTTCATACTTTCTACAATTAACTTGTTCGTTTAAGTTAGAATGAGATCTGCACGCCGCATGTCCACTGACGGTTGAACGGCATTGCACGTCCTGCATAGCGCATATCTACGCCATCAACAAATGAAGATGACCAACCACCGGTAAGTTCAGGATCCATAACACCGTTGATGTGATCGAAGGTGAAGAGGTTCTGAACACTTACATAAACGCGAGCTTTCTCGATATTGATCTTACGGGTAAGATCCTGAGGAAGGGTATAACCTACGGTAACGTTCTTTACTCTCAGGTAAGCGAGGTTGTTGAGGTACTTGGTCTGAGGAGCAAAGTTGTTGCAACCAGAGTTACCGGGCAGACCTGCGAGTGAACCGAAGGCCGCGTTGATGTAAGGACGGGGATACTTGGCGTTCTGGTTGTCTTCTGTCCAGTAGTCAAGCTGATACTTGAAGATGTTCATCTGGGCACCTGCTGCGTGAGGGATGAAGAGTGAACTGGTGGTCCACATATCACGTTTGCCAACGCCCTGGAGGAGAACTTCTGCGTCGAAGCCCTTGTAAACGCCACCCAGGCGGAGTGAATACTCGAATCTAGGCATTGCGTTACCGATACGTTTGATATCGCCGTGGTCGGTGATGGTACCCTTGCCGGAATCAATTACGTTATCGCCGTTGAGGTCTTTATACTTGATGTCTCCGGCGGTGTACTTGAAGGTGCCGGTGGTAAGTTTGCTCTGGTCGGGTGAAGAAGCAACATCCTGGTCGGAGGTGAAGTAACGGTCTGTTTCAAAGCCCCAGATTTCACCTACGATCTTGCCCTCATACCAACTCTGGAGAGCACCGGTGTTGTTGTTCCACTTGGTAATCTTGCTCTGAGAGTCAGAGAGTGTGAATGTACCGTAAACAGCAAGGTCCTTGCTGAATGCGTGGTTGTAGTCCAACTGGAGTTCCCAACCGAGGGTACGCATATTACCACCGTTCTCAAGAGGTGCAGAAGCGATACCCACGTAACGGATAATCTCGTTACCGTTTACAAGCATACCGATGTTCTCGCGCTTATACCAGTCGAAGCTGAGGTTGAGCTCGTTGTTGAGGAAGCCAGCATCGAAACCGAAGTCAAGAGTGCGGATCTTCTCCCAGGTCATATCGGCGTTGATAGCGGCGGGAGTAGAAACAGTGCTCTTCTTATTACCGTCGGTGCCCTGCCAGTCTGCGGTCTGGGTGGTGAGGGTAGCGATGTAAGGATACCAGCTGCTAAGAGCCTGGTTACCTACAGAACCGTAAGATGCACGAATCTTCATTGTCGGAACATAAGGCTTGATGGATGCCCAGAACTCTTCTTCAGAGATCTTGTAACCGGCAGAACCTGATGCGAAGAATGCCCACTGCTTGCCGGGACGGAATGATGAGGAACCATCATAACGGCCGTTGAGCTCGAGGAGATATTTGTCTTTGTAGTTATAGTTGATACGGCCGAAGAAACCTGCGGTTGCCCTGTGGCGGAGAGCCTCGCTTACGGAAGCGGCGTCTTTACCGTCGGTAAGGTTGAGAGTCTGGATGTCAGGGTTCTGAACACCGTTGGTCTGCAGGCTCTGGTTGTCATATCTGAGCTTTTCTGCGTTGGCACCGAGCTTGAATGCAAAGTGATGATCCTCCTTGAAGTCGAAGAGGTAATCGAAGTATGCATTTGCGGTATCGGTGATACGGCTTACATAAGTCCTTGAAAGGAAGTCATTAGTGGTGATAGCTGTACGGGCCGGATAAGACCAGTTTGCTACATAGTAAGGCTGACGGATGGAGCGGTTTTCATAGTTGTAACGACCTCTGGTGTAGTCTCCGTAGAATGAGAGACCGGGGAGGATGTTAATCTTGATGTTACCGCCGATGGTCAGATACTGATCCTTGGATTCGCAGGTGGACTCGCCGACCAACCAGCCGTTACCGTGGCGGAAGAGGAGGCCTTCGCCTGTAGCGGCCCTTGCATCTGTGAGGTTGCCGTTGGCATCCCTGGGACCACCGTCTGAATAACCGAAGGGGAAGAATGCAGGGAAACGCATGGTGTAGTAAAGAAGACCCATGACACCGTTGCTGGCCTCGTAGCCGTAAGGATATTCATAAGCTTTCTCTACATACATAACCTTGGTACCTACATTCAGCCATTCCTTGATCTGAGAGTTGGTGGAAAGGTTGATGTTGTAGCGCTTTACGTCATTCTGGTCAACAGCCTTAAGTGTACCGTTGGTTTTGTTGTAACCGAGGCTGATGTTGAAGTTGGTCTTTCCGGAGTTGCCGTTTACGCTAAGGTTATGAGTCTGTGAGAAGGAAGTCTTGAAGAGTTCCTTGTTAGGATCAGATACCCTATAGTAATAAGGAGTACCGTTGAGGAATTCCCAATCCTGTCCATAGGTGTAAACAGGGTTGCTGAGGTTGCCCTTGTAATTCTTGAACCAGTTCTGGATGCCGGGGCCGATGGTATCGTAGTACATACCGAAAGCCTCGATGCGGGTACCGTCAACATTCTTCTGTGCAAGGATACCTTCTTCCAGCTGAGCCAGAACGCCTTTCTCGTCGGTGATGTACTTAGGAAGGGCCATAGGCTGGTTCCAGGAAAGGTTGTTGGAATAAGTGATGGTGATGCGGTCTTTTGCACCTGCGCCGTCCTTGGTGGTGATAAGGATAACACCCCATGCAGCACGCGAACCGTAAATAGAAGAGGAAGCTGCGTCCTTGAGGACGGAGATGTTCTTAATGTTGTCAGGGTTAACGAATGAAAGATCGGGGACCTCTACGCCGTCGAGGAGGATAAGAGGCTTGTTGTCACCGTTTACGGAACCTGTACCGCGGATCTTCAGGGTAGGGGAAGATTCAAGGTCATTAGAGTTGTAAGTAATGGTAAGACCGGGAACTACGCCCTGCAGACCCTTAGCTACATCTGTAACAGGCTTGCCAGAGAATGTTTTTTCTACGTCTACTGCAGAAACGGCACCTGTAAGGTTAGCCTTTTTCTGAGTACCGAAACCTACTACAACAGCTTCATCCAGGAGAGCAGCATCATCTTCGAGCACAACTTTGATGTCCTGTCCGTTCCATACTACCTCTACGGTCTTGTAACCGATGGAGGAAATCTGGAGAACGGAACCAACCTCTACGTTGGCTACTGAAAAATTACCATCAACGTCGGTAACACCGCCCTTGTTGGTACCTTTTACCATGACACCTGCACCAACGACACCTTCACCGTTCTTGTCTACGACCAGACCGGTTGCGGTTTTACGCTGCTGCTGTGCCTGAACTTCTGAATCCGACATATTGCCGGAAGCGCCTGCTGCAGGAACGCACAGGAGTGCGGTGGCAGCGAAGGCGCATGCCAGATACTTGCCGAAGCGAGTACCTCTCATTACATGAACTTCATTCATAGATTTTTTAAATATTATTGGTTGAATGTTGGTCAAAAACGTCTTATGCTTAAAAAGTAGTGCAAATTTAACGTTTAAAAACAATAATGCAATAGTTTATATTTTGTTTTTATTTCAATTTGTAAGTGTTTATCGTTTTTAGGTGTCAAAAAATATGCACTCTATGCATCTGAGGGGCCGATTTTGGCCTTGTGGATATCTGTAAGCTGTAAAAATATGCAATTTTTCATAGTCTAAAACGTTAAATTTTTGTTGGAGTTTTCAGAAATGTTTGCTTTATTTGTCCGGTTTTTAATGAGAACATTAATCCACTTAATACTTATCAATTTATGGTTAAACTACATTTCCTTGCAAGCTTGGCACTGGCTGTAAGTCTTACAGTCTCTGCAAGCGCTGCTATGGCAACAGGCGGTTATCCGTCTAATTCTCAGGCAGATCAGGCACAGCAGCAGGTAACTGGTGTTGTTACTGATGCCAGCGGATTGGCCATTCCCGGAGCAAGTGTCGTAGAAAAAGGCACCCGCAACGGTATCATGACAGACCTTGACGGTCGTTTCACCATCCGTGTAGCACAGGGCTCTATCCTGGAAGTATCCTGCGTAGGTTACAAGACCAGGGAAGTAGCCGCTTCTGCCAATCTTACCATCGTACTTGAAGAGGATTCAGAAGTCCTTGAAGGTACCGTCGTAACCGCTCTCGGTATCAAGAGGGAAAGAAAGTCCCTTGGTTATGCTGTAGAAGACATCGGTTCAACAGAACTTATGCGCAACAAGACTGCCAACGCAATCAACTCCCTTTCAGGTAAGATTGCCGGTGTTAACGTAACCCAGTCTTCAGGTGCTGCCGGTTCAGGCGCCGCTATCATCCTCCGTGGTGGTACTTCAGGTTCCGAGACCCGCGACAACCAGCCTCTGTTCGTTGTTGATGGCGTTATCTACGATAACTCTTCACAGGTTGTAGGTAACACTGCATTCGATGGTTCAGGTTCAGCTTACACAACCTCTTCTAACCGTGTAATGGATATCAACCCTGAGGATATCGAGAACATGTCTATCCTTAAGGGCCCTGCAGCTGCCGCACTTTACGGTTCAAAGGCTGCCAACGGCGTTGTCCTCATTACCACTAAGAGAGGTAAGGACGGTGTTGTAGAGGTTAATGTAAACACCAAGTACATCACTTCATGGGCAAGGAAACTTCCTGCCGTTCAGCATCAGTACAAGAGAGGTTATATCGAGACCGTCAACGACGCTGCCGGTAACCTCGTAAGCGCTACCCAGAACGACAAGTCTTACAACTCATGGGGCGAGGAGTACAATGGTCCTTGGTACGACAACGTAGGCAACTTCTTCAAGAAAGCCGGCACATGGGATACCAACGTAAGCGTATCCGGTGGTACCAAGAACGGTAACTTCTTCCTTTCAGGCTCACACTTCAACCAGGATGGTATCGTTCCCCAGACAGGTTACGACAAGACCACCTTCCGTTTCAACGGTGAGCAGAAATTCCTTGACATCTTCACAGTTAGCGTAAACACCGCATACTCTAAGGCCAACACAGACAGAACCCTGACTTCAGGCGGTCTCTATGGTTCAAACGGTACCGGTGCCCTGGCAGCCGTTTACATGTGGGCTCCCAGCGACAACATGAAGCATTATCTGAACGAGGACGGCAGCCGTTACAAACTCGCAGGCGTAGCCGAAGACCTTGATCCTTGGGAAGAGAGGAACAACCCTTACTGGATTATCAATAAGGACTCTTATACTGACCACACAGAGCGTTTCACCGGCAGCATCAACCTGCGCGCAGACATCACTCCCTGGTGGTTCATCAACTACCGCGCCGGTATCGATACCTACAGCCAGTCAAACGACACAAGGGTTGCAGCTAACGGCGTTGTAAAGCAGGTATGGCAGAAGGGTATGCTCAGCAACAACCAGCTGAAGTACACCTACATGTCACACAACTTGATGTCCAACTTCAGCGGCAAGATCGGTGACTTCAACGCAAACCTCATGGTAGGTATGCAGACTGACGACACTAAGACTGACCGCAACTACAAGATGGCTTGGAACTTCGAGGTTCCTGACTTCTTCTCATACTCTAACTCAGCTTCCACCAACCGCAACTTCTCTCACTCAGCTTCCAGGAAGCGCCTTGTAGGTGTATTCGGTGAGGTTCGTGTAGATTGGAAGAACACTATCTTCCTTTCAGCTACCGGCCGTAACGACTGGACTTCAACCCTTCCTATCGCCAACAGGTCTTACTTCTATCCCTCAGTAAGCGGTGCAGTTGTATTCACCCAGTTCCTGCAGGATCGCGGTATCATCGGCAAGGACGTTCTTACATTCGGTAAAATCCGTGCATCTTGGGCAAAGGTTGGTAAGGACACCGGCGCTTATGAGACCAACACCGCTCTTTGGCCTGTAGGTCAGTACCTCCTTGGCAAGACCGGTATCGGTGCAACATGGGAGCGTGGTAACCCCTACCTGAAGCCTGAAATGAGTAAATCTTCAGAAATCGGCCTCGAGCTGCATTTCTTCCAGAGCAGACTCAACTTCGATATCGCTTACTATACCAATGACTCTTACAACCAGATCTTGAGCCCTCGTGGTCCTCAGTCAACAGGTTACATTTTCTGCTCAATCAACGCAGGTAATGTATATAATAAAGGTATAGAGCTCTCTATTTCCGGTACTCCTATCGAGACCAAAGACCTTGTTTGGGAAACCGGTATCAACGTAGCCGGCAACCGTGGTACTATGACCGGTCTGCCCGCAGGTATGGAAATCATGTACGTAACCGACGTTCAGTATGGCGGCGCACGTGCAGCTACCATCTCAGGCGGCAAGTTCATGGCTATCACCGGTACCAAGTGGACCCGCTTCCAGGCTAAGGACGCTGAGGGCAACAACATTGCTGACCCCAGAAACGGCAAGCTCGTTCTTGACGCTAACGGCTTCCCTAAGACTGACGGTGTTTACTCTTACGAGATCGGTAACCGTGAGGCTAAGTTCAATGGTGGTTGGAACAACACCATCACCTACAAGAACCTCACCTTCAACATGCTGTGGGAATTCCGCGTAGGCGGTGACGTATTCAACGGAACCAAGTATGCTATGACTAGTGCCGGTACCAGCCAGTTCTCTGCTGACGTTCGCAACCGTCCTCTCACCATCGCTGGTGTAGATGCAAACGGCGACGCTGTTGAGAATACTTGGGAGCCTAACCAGGTTTACAAGTTCGCTGGCAAGATGACTCCTGGTCGCGAGATTATCAAGAACTACTACACAGGTGCTTACAACTACGAGGTTAAGAACTGGATCACCAAGGTTAACTCCCTGAGACTCCGTACCCTTGCAGTTACCTATGACATTCCTAAGAGCCTGCTCAGCAAGCTTGGTGTTGTCAAGAGAGCATCTATCACTGCTTCTGCAAGCAACCTCCTCCTCTTCACCAACTACGACGGTGACCCTGAGGTTGCAGCTTCCGGCGCAGGTAGCGGCGGTTCATCTTCAGTCGGCTTCGACTACCTTGGTACCCCTGCTACTTCCAGCTTCACTTTTGGTGTAAATCTTACTTTCTAAACCGCTAGCTAGAGTATAATTTTTAATTACATCGATTATGAAACTTATTAAATCAATATTGGTCAGCGGTCTTGCAATCTTTACACTTTCATTCACCTCCTGCAAGGATTGGTTGGATGTTAACGTAGACCCTGAGAATCCTACATTGGATGCAGCAGAGTATCAGCTCGAGCTTGCTCACTGCCAGTTCTATACAAACAGCGCCACCCAGTTCGCCGCTTGGCGTACCGGTATGGCAATGGGTGACTGGACCAGAAGCACCACCAATGGTGGTAACTACTGGCATGTTTCTTACTGGAACCTTGTTGAAGGTCAGGTAACCACTCCTTACCAGTGGTTCTTCGTAGGTGCCGGCGCTACCCTTAAGGATATGTACGCAAAGGCAATGGCTGCAGAAAACTGGCACTATGCCGGTGCTGCCCAGCTCCTCCTTGCTTACGGCTTCATGCTTATGACCGACCTCTACGGTGAAATGCCTTACGAGGACGCTCTCTCAGCAAACGCACTTCCTGTTTATGCTACCGGTAAGACCATCTATCTTGGCTGCTTCGAGCGCATCGACGAGGCTATCGAGCTCCTTCAGAAGAGCATCGATCCTTCTCTTCCTTCACTCGCAGTTGGTGATACCTGGAACAACGGTGACGTTCAGAAATGGGTAAAACTTGCTTACCTGCTCAAGGCTCGCTGGGCTAACAAGCTCAACAAGAAGGCTGCCGGCAGCTACAAAGAGGGTAAGTACGATGTTGCTACCATCAAGGAGTGCCTTGAAAAGGCTATGAAGAGCAATGCTGACAACACTATCGTAAACCATACTGATGACAACAGCTCTACCCACGACCGTCTTGGTTGGGATGAGCCCGTTGACTACTCACCTCTGTACTCAGTTTGCGGTATGAACGCCGGTTACATGGTTACCAAGGCTCTCTATGACAACCTGACCAACTTTGACGGTCTTGGTGTTGAGGACCCTCGTGCTGACCACATCATTCCTTGGGCACGTTCACGCAAGACTGCAGCTACTCCTGCAGAGATCAAGTGGAACGAAAACGGAACCTGGCGTCGTTCTCTTGGTGTAGACATGCTGTCTAACATCAATAACGAGGGTGGCCCTCTCCGTGCACTTTGGAGCCCTGAAAAGCACTTCTATATTTCTTCTGAGAACGCAGCCCGTCTTGGTGATACCGTTTACGTAGAGTGCACCAGCGAGTCTAAGGGTTACGCTGCAAAGAAAGACCTTCTGTATCGTCGTACCGCAGGTTACGATGAGGCAGCAGAGTCAGGCTCATTCTACAGCCGCGTTTCCTCTCCTACATACGTAGGTACCTACATGGAGGCTTGCTTCATCAAGGCAGAAGTTCTCTTCAACGACGGTGATAAGACCGGTGCTTTCAATGCTTACAAAGAAGGTATCAAGGCTGCCATCGAACTCATGAACGAGAAACTCAAAGTTTGGGTTGCTGAGGATCAGACCCTCAATGACTGCCCTTCATTCACTCCTATGAAGCAGGCTGACATTGACAACTTCCTTGCAAACGGTATCGGTAATGCTTCTACACTTACTCTTGGCCGTATCATGACCCAGAAGAAGCTCGCTCTTCAGTTCAGCGTAGAAATCTTCAACGATATGCGTCGTTATGACTACAATCCTGACGTATTCCTCGGTTGGGGCATCGCAGCATACCACTATGTATCAGCTGCTGCTATGAGGGCCGTTCCGGAAGGTAAGCTCTATCGCCGCTGGCGTCAGTGCTCTCACGAGTACAACTACAACTCTAAGAACCTTATCGCTATTGGTCTTGAGGTTCCCGGCGCTGACAACTCAGCTAAGAACTGGAATACTAAGGACGATGCTTGGACAATTCCCGTATGGTGGGATTCTGACCAGCAGTAAAAGTCTGATTTCCTAATAATTGACAGGCCCGTTTTATTGCGGGCCTGTTTTTTTATGCATCTTTACATATTAAAACGATGTAAAAACGATTAAGAAAACGTTTAAAAAAAATTGGATTTTTGAATAAAAATGCCGTAATTTGAGCGATAATTGGTGCAATGTAGACCTAAAACTATTCACTTTGACCAACATTCAACCAATAATATTTAATTCTATGAATGAAGTTCGTGTAATGAGAGGTACTCGCCTTGGCAAGTATCTAGCATGCGCTTTTGCCGTTGGTGCATTTTTCTGCGCACCGGCAATAGGCGCCTGGGCAACCAGCCCGGATTCTGAAGTTCAGGCACAGCAGCGCAAAACCGCCAGCGGTATCATCAAGGACCGCAGGGGAGAAGCAGTTGTTGGCGCCGGAGTATTAGTCAAAGGAACTAAGAACGGAACTATTTCCGCTCTTGACGGCTCCTTCTCTCTCGCTAACGTAGAGCCTGGAACAGTTATCGTTGTTTCCAGCCTCGGTTACAAGACCACAGAAGTTGTATGGAAAGGCACTGACCTTGAAATTTTCCTTGACGACAGCGCAGATGTCCTCAACGAGGCAACTGTTACCGCTGAGTTCGGTATGAAACGTGTCGCCAGAGCTGTGGGTTCAGCTGTTCAGAATGTAAAGGCTACCGATATCCAGGAAGCCGGCCGTGAAAACTTCGTAAACGCCCTCCAGGGTCGTATTTCCGGTCTTACCATCACCTCTACCGGTGGTGCTCCTGGTTCATCTTCAACCGTTATTCTGCGTAGCGCAACATCTATCTCTGGTAACAACCAGCCTCTGTATGTAGTAGATGGTGTTCCTATCAACAACAACACCCTCAGCACACAGAGCGACTTTGCTATTGATGACGCCGTTAACTCTTACGGTATGGACTTCTCCTCCCGTTCAAGTGATATCAACCCGGAGGATATCGAGAGCCTTACCGTCCTTAAGGGTGCAGCTGCTGCCGCTCTTTACGGTTCAGATGCTTCCAACGGTGCTATTATCATCACAACCAAGAAAGGTAGCGCAGGCCGCGGTAAGGTTACTTACAGCAACTCTTTCCGTTGGGACTACGCTCACGGCTTCCCTGAGATCCAGACCAAGTATGCAAACGGTGCAGCTGGTACAACCAACTACTACTACACCAGCCGTTACGGTGGTCTCTATCCCGAAGGCATGAAGCTTTACAACAACATGAAAGCCCTCACCCAGACCGGTTTCTCTCAGACCCACAACGTAGCAGTTGAAGGTGGTACTGACAAAGTTACCGTTCGTGGTGCAGCTTCTTACACAGACCAGAAGGGTGTTATCAAGACCACTGACTACAGCCGTCTTAACTTCACCCTCTCAGGAAAGGCAGAGGTTACCAAGTGGCTCAACTTCTCTGCTTCAATGCAGTACATGAAGACCGGTAACACCAAGGCTGAAAAAGGTCTTTACGGTGTTATGTACCGTGCCGCTCGTTGGCCCCTCAACGATGATATGACCAAATATATCACCGGTGACGGAAAGATGAGCCGTCCTGAGCTTTATACCGATACCGACCTTCTGAACCCTATGTTCGCTCTGTACAAGAACTACAACCATGATGACGTTGACCGTTTCATGGGCTCCTTCACTGCGAACATTACTCCTACCGCACACACCTTCATCCGTGCTACTTACGGTATGGACTTCTCAGTAGGTGAGTACAAGGTTTACAGGCATCCTTATTACATGGATCCTTCAAGCGCTTCTTACGGTTATGGTACACTCAACCGTTCAAAGCCTACTTATAAGGACCAGACTCTTGACGTTCTCGCCGGTTACAACAACGAGTGGGAGAAGTTCTCATTCTCTGCTCAGGTTGGTTACCACCAGAAAGAGAACAGGCAGAAGATCTTCTCTGTTTACGGTTCCAAGTTCCAGGTTATCGATTTCTACAGTGTTTCTAACTGCGATCCTTCAACCATCGTTTCAAGAACAAAGACCACCAACCGTCGTATCCAGGCTCTCTCTGCTCAGGTAGAGCTCGGCTATAACAACATGGCCTTCCTTACCCTGCGTGCCCGTAACGACTGGTCTTCAACCCTTCCTAAGAACAACAACCACTATTTCTATCCTGCAGTTGAGGGCTCATTCATTGCAACTGAGCTTCCTTTCCTGAAGGACAACGAGATTGTTTCTTACCTTAAAGTAAGAGGTGCTGTTGCACAGGTAGGTAAGGATGCAAATCCTCTGTCTGTATATCCTGCACTCGAGGCTACCGAGGACTGGGGTGGCGGTTTCCGCTATGGTTACTACGGCCCTAACACCGCTCTTAAGCCTGAGATGACCACCTCTAAGGAAATCGGTTTCGAGGGTCGTTTCCTGAATGACCGCGTTAACGCTGACTTTACTTACTTCTGGACCAAGTGTAAGAACCAGTACATCACCGCTTTCCGTCTTAGCTACGCTACCGGTTTCGTACTCAATAACATGAACGTCGGTACCTTCACAACCAAGGGTTGGGAGTTCCACATCGACGCCGATATTCTCCGTCTTAGCAACGGTCTCCGTTGGAACGTAGGTGTTAACATGGACCACCAGTCTTCTAACGTAACCGAGCTTCCTCCGGCAGTAACCGAGTACTACAACGCTTACACCTGGGTATCCGGTAACCTCCGTAACGGTATCTCAGTAGGTCATCCTATCACTACCATGACAGGTCGTGGTTATGACCGCAACGAGAAAGGCGAAGTCCTGATCAGCCCTACCACAGGTCTGCCTTTGGTAAGTGAGAAATGGACCATCATGGGTGATCGTGAGCCTAAGTTCAAGTTCGGTATCACCTCCAGCGTTTCCTTCAAGAACTTCCGTTTGAATGCAGTATTCAGCGGCCGTCTTGGCGCAACCGTTGTTAACGGTACTATGCGTGACCTTATGGGAACCGGTTCAAGCTGGGCTTCTGTTAAGCTTCGTGAGAACCAGACTCCTGTTATCTTCAAGGGTGTCCTGAAGGACGGTCTTGAGAACACAGATCACCCTACTGTAAACGACATCGCAGTTGACTACAGCATCTTTGGTAACACAACTTATACCGGTACCGACGAAGACTGGCTCGAGAAGGGTGTACGCTACCTGCGTCTCACCGAGCTCCGTCTCGCTTACACAGTTCCTTCTAAGTGGCTCAAAGAGACTACCAAGAACTTCGTTACCGCTGCAACCGTATGGGTTAAGGGTACCGACCTCTTTACTTGGACCAACTACTCAGGTATTGACGTAGTATGTAACTCCAACTCTGCTTCTCTTGGTGGTTCCGGTGGTGTAGGTATCGACCTCTGGGGATTCCCTACTCCTCGCGGACTCGCTTTCGGTGTTAACCTGACTTTCTAATCTAGCGCGTTATGAAAAAATTCATTATATCAATTTTATCATTGGCCTTCCTGGCAGGTGTTACCGGTTGCGACAAATATCTGGACGTTAACAAGAACGAAGACGCTCCGGATTACGTAGACGCTCACCTGTATCTTGCCGGTATCCTTTCAGCCTATCAGGGTTTCTATTGGGATATCCGTGCACTTGGCCCTCTTACCCAGATGATGGGTACCAGCGGTTATACTACCTTCGCTGCGAACTACTATTCACAGGGCTCAGATGCAGCCGGTGAAATGTGGCGTATGAACTACTGGCTCCAGGGTATGAACCTTGAGAACATGATCAATCAGGCAAAAGAGAAAGAAATGTGGACCCTCGTTGGTATGGGTTACGCTATCAAGGCTTTCTCTTGGGATTGTATCGCAAAATATCACGGTGAAGCTCCTCTTAAGCAGGCTTATGAAGCAGGCCGTCTTTCATTCGATTATGATTATGAGAATGAAATCATGGCACAGGTTCGTGACTGGGCAAAAGAGGCCATCTCTTACCTTGAGATGAACGACGAAACCGAATATGGCAATACCCTCAAGACCACTGACCTTGTATATAAGGGTGACAAAGCAAAATGGCTCAAGTTTGCGCACTCAATCATCGTAACTGACCTTGCTGCTCTTACTAACAAGAGTGACTTCTCTACTGCATATGCACAGGAACTTATCGATCATGCCGCTCAGGCCATCGACAGCAACGACTGCAACTTCGCAGTTAACCGTGACGGTGGTATTGGTGCAGACGCTCAGTTCAGCGCATACAACAACTTCTGGGGCACTGCCCGTCAGAACCTCACCAATGGCTATTGGCAGACTGACTTTGTAGTTCAGATCATGACCGGTACTGTTCCTCAGTACGATCCTGCTACCGGCGACAGGGTTGATGCCGCTGTAGAGACCAAGCGCTCTGCATGGGAGCTCGCTCCTCAGCAGATCATCTGCGACACTCTGCCTGACGTAGGTCACTTTGATCCTCGTGCTGCTGCAAAGCTTAGCACCAAGGACGGTCAGTACTATGACAAGATGTCTGACAAAGAGGCTATTAAGAGCTGGGTTTACTATGGTAGCTCATTCACCAGCGCAGCTGGTCCTATGGGAACCGCACCTAACCTTTATGGCTTCAGGGCAGCAACTCCTAGTGTTGACGTAGAAGGCAGCGGCCGTTGGATCTTCCGCGACAACGCTCCTTACTTCCTTCTTACCGCATCTGAGATTCAGTTCGAACTTGCAGAGGCTTACTTCAAGCTTGGCAGGAAGGCTGATGCTCTTGCAGCTTGGAAGAAGGGTATTCAGCTGGATATGGAATTCACCGCAAGCTGGCTCAACCCTGGCAAACCCAAGGAGACCGGTACTGACGGCGATGGCAACAAGACCTATGCAGTCGGTGGTGACCTTCCTGGTGGCAGCCTTATCGCAAAGGCAACCTTCAACGAGCTCGCAAACGAGTATCTTGCAGGTCCTTACGTAGCAGGCATCAACCAGAACACCCTTACCCTTTCACACATTATGATGCAGAAGTACGTTGCTCTTTGGCCTTGGGGCGCTCTTGAGGCTTGGACCGACCTTCGTAAGTATCATTATGACATCAACTACTCCGGTGAGTATCCGAAGCTTGGCAACGGTTGGACAAAGACCGAGGTTGACCAGAAGGCTGATACCGATCCTACCAAGGTTTACAAGGGCTTCTATCTTGCACCTGCACAGGTAGAGTATCGCAGGAGCAGCTACAACTCTAACAATGAGGGTTCACCTTGCTACCGCGTACGTCCTCGTTACAACTCAGAGTACATGTGGAACCTTGCCGGTCTGCAGGCTCTTAAGCCTATCCCCGGTGATGCAAACAACTACCAGTGCTCTATTCCTTGGTTCGCTTATCCCGGCGATATGCCTACATCACTGTAATCTCTAATTTGGAATTATTATGAAAACTATCAAATATTTGCTCCTTGTTCCTCTTGCATTGATGTTTGCAAGTTGCGATGAACATGAACTGGGTTATGCAGATTCTGATGAGGTTACATCCAACGATGCAATGTATCAGATTACATATGTTCGTCCTGTAGCCGTAAACGCAGCAAATGCATTGGATTCCCTGTTTATGAACGGGAAGAAAATCTGCGGTGTAGGTGGTTCCGGTTATCTTGCCGTTAATGGTACTCTGCCCGGTCCTGCACGTTACTTTACCGTTAAGGCTGGTACAAATCACCTTGTTGCTTATAACAAAGGTAATATTGTATATGAGCAGGATGTAGAACTCTCTACAAAACGTCAGAGAATCTTCATCTACGACCTTACCAAGGCTCCTATCATTCACGAAGAGACTGCTTATCCTTACAAGCCTCTCCATGCTGATGGTGCCAAGGCTGACGCAGAGACTTATGACACTGACTCCCTGATCAGGGTTCGTCTGTTCAACTTCTTCTTCGAGGATGCCAACACTCCTTATCCTAATAAGGTACAGTATCAGTGGAGTAACAACTCCGATGGTAAGTACATTATCGGTGACTGGCACAATGTTGGCGAGCCTATCGGCTTCGGTGAGGCTACCGAGTATGCAGAAGTAGTTATTCACAAGAGTGTATTCAACAGCTCAGGTTACCAGACCATCCGCTACCGTTGCGTAGACGCTGCCGGTAATACCATTTCAAGGACTACCGACTACTGGTCAGGTTACATCGGACGTTGGGTTACCCATACCCTCCGTGGTTGCCGTACCGGTAGCCCCAGCGCTGGTTACTCTCAGTTGAACACTAATGTAAATATCTAAGTTTCAGCCATATATCATGAAGAAACTCTTTTTGATAGCAGCTGCAATGTTTATCGCTTTTCCCCTCTTTGGCCAGAAGATGACCAAAGAGGAGAAGAAAGCGGCAGCGCAGGCAGCTCATGACGCTGCAGTAGAGGCAATCCATGCCAAGGCTTTCGTTATCGTTCCTACGTCTTATCAGACCGTTGACGGTAATGTAGAGTCCCTGAATTCAAACGAGATTTTCCTGTCTTCAGAGGGAGACAAGCTTTATTCTCAGGGTATGATTGGCGGTACCGCTGCAGCTAATGTTGGCGAGGCTACTTCTTACGAAGTAAAAGAAGGTAAGAAGGGTGACGTGAAGATTTCACTCAAGGTTCTTGGTCGTTTCTGGAAGGGTTCTTATACCATCAAGATGAGCAAGGATAGCAACGAGTGCGATATCATGTACAACAGGCCCAACCAGCCTACCCTCAGGCTTACCGGAAACATTGTTCCGCTTGCCAAGGCTGATATCTTCAGACGTTCTAATCCTATGTAATCAGGATAAACCAAATAGAAATGAAGGCGACCTTTCCGGGTCGCCTTTTTTCGTGCTGCTATTTCTCTTGTATTTGATTAATACCACCCACCGGGCTCCTGGAAAATTTGGGGTTAAGTCGCCCCGGCAGGTGGTATTAATCAATTATCTATAATCTTAATCAATATATGATAGGTTTACCGTCGGAAGTAAAGCCTTCGGCGGTAACTTTCAGGGAGCTATCGTAGCCTGGAGCGGCAAAGTAGAATTCCAGCGGCTGGCCGGCCTTGACGGTAGCCAGTGGATTCCAGTACAGGGTCTCCGTGATAGCAGGGAAGTTGGGATCAAAAGCGGCATTCACAGCGCTGTAAACCATGGGAACAGAAGCGCCCTTAAAAGACAGAATCCTGTTACCCCTGCCAAGCTGAACACCGGCAAGATCGCCCTTGAAGGTTACAAAATTGGCCGCACCGGAATAGAAAGTCTCGCCAAAAGCATAATGATTCGGATAAATCTCTACGTACTTTACAAGCATAGGATCCATCTCGTAAATAATGCTATGATCAGTAACCGGAACACCATCCAACAGAATAAGGCTGCCGGCAGCATGCCTGAAGGTCAGCAAACCTTTAACATCGGTAGTCTTCACATTCATGAACAGCTGATTCTTCTCGCGCTCTATATGAATGTCGTGAAGATACTCAATGAAAACCTCACGCATGGTAACAAAACGCGTGTAGTCATCCAGCACGTAACGGTTATTCCAGGGCCCCAGAAGATCCAGTTTACGCACCTTCAGCGCAGAATAAAGGGTATCGGCATCAAAAGCCTTCTCTATTTTGAGCGAAGCGTCAAGGGACGCAAGGCCCTCTTTCATGGCCGGATAAATCTGGAGCGACGGGATATAAGCAGCCTTGATTCCGGTAAAAGGACTCTCTATCTCTGCCTCAAAGGTATCCGCCCGTCCGGACATGGAAATGATTGCAATATCCTTGTTGCCGTAAATGTTGTCTGTGTAGAAGGCTGTACGTCCGTCGGCCAGATGATGGCCTTTGTAGATATCTGACCGGCTGCCGGGGCTGGCAAGGAAAATGGCGGATGTGTCTGCCAGGCCCTTAAGGTGGGCGTAAACAATCTCTCCGTCGTATTCACCAGTAACATTATCCCGGTGCGTAGTGGGCTCGTTCCAAACAACCTTTTCCTGCATTCCAAGGGTGAAGTTGTTATAGTTGTCAAAGCCCTCGTCGTTCCAGACAGAAATGCTGATGGAAGCGTCTTTGTCAGAGGTAACGGTGCCTTTATACAAGCCTTCCTCTACCTTTTCAAGATTAATCTTAAGGCCGGAAGTCGGGGTGTGGCGCACCGTCAGACCCTCCGGCTTGCCATCGACTACCGTAACGGCATCTTTTTCACGAGCAGAAGAACCGGTATTGAAGATGCTTATCACCTTTGAAGTGGTGTTGAAGTCGTAAGCCTCTTCATTCTTGTTCACAGCAGTATAAGCTGCAATGCGATAGTTGCCTGTGGGAACGTCGGCCGGAATGTCTATGCTGCATCCGCCCCTGCCTGCCACAAGAGCCACTTTGCCCGTTGCAACAGTACCCTCGTTACCATAAACCTCTACATAAGCGATGCTGCTGAAGCTGGAGAACTCGCCCGGGGCCTGAAGGCAGAAGGCAGAGCACTTGATGCTTTCCCCGGCTGCATAATAGCTTCGGTCGGTTGTAAGCAGTGTCCTTTCACGCAAATGCCCCTCTTGTGCCAGGGCTCCCAGGCCCGTCAGGGCTGCCAATAATATGCTGATTATTCTTTTCATCTCTATTTAGTCAAATTAGGATCGTCTCTGTCCGGCCAGTCGCTGGGGAAGTCTATGGTGCCGCCAAAATACTGGCAGTCAGTACATTCTCTCCTTGCCCAGACGTACGTTCCGTATATAATTTCGCCTTTGGCATTGATAGCCTTTCGCAGTGGAATATTACCCATTGAGTATGCAAAATACCAATCCGTAGCCGGGGGACAATAGTAAATGGCCTCGTCTCCGGGGTAATTGGGATCGTCATAATTGGGGTTGAAGTAGGTAAACTGCTTAAGCAGGTTATTACGGACGTCGGACATCCTGTAGAAGCTCCTCTCCCTGAACCAATAAACCTTGGTTGCAACCTTGCTGGCGCCAACATAACCAAGAACCGGTCCGGTTCCGGTAGTGCGGTGAATATTGCCCTCCATGTTGCTGGGGATAGGGGTGAACAGGTCTCCGTCAACGTAGGAAATCTCTTCCAGGTTAGTCCAATACTCCTGGTATTCCTTGCTGGCAGAACCTACGTTTACGGTAAGGCGGTACAAGACTGATACCCTGTCGTCCGTATGGTCGATGGACAGAAGGTAGGCATTTACTATCTTGTTTTCTGAGTGGCTGGCTGCTGATACGGCCATTGTCCTGGTCGATCCCTTCTTCCAGCATCTGTAATAAGGATTCTCGAACCAGTGCTCTTCTACAATCTGATCTGTATCAGGGTTATAGGTAAGATAGCAGTTCTGCAGGGCTGTATATTCCCATGCCTCGTCGTAGGTAATTGAGAAATAGGGGGAATAGTCAGAATGTGCGGTAACGCGGAAGTCAACGTACCTGCCGGAATACTGCCCGTAGGCAATGGAACCATCGTACTTGAAGCAGGACACGCTGTCTATTACCGGTGCGGGATAAACTGTAATCCAGTCACTGTCGAAGCTGCCCCTGTCGCCGGCGTCAATATGAAGCCTGTACTTCTTGTCCTGGCTGATTTCAGAGGTGTCGAAGTTCAGTTTTGCAGTGTTGGAGGGGGTATAAAGAGAACTGCTATGAGAAGAGGAAAAGTCATCCCATGAAGAATAGGGATTGTCAGGAACGCCCTGAATGCGGCTTCCGTCCTCAGATTCTATATAACCGCTTGCGGTTATTCCGCCGCTCTCAGTATTCTCTTTTCCGTCCAGGCGGGATGCCAGGGCGATGGATATGCTTGACGAACTGCCTGCAAGGATCTGTCCGTCTATAATTACAATATCGGTGTCGCTGGGAATATCGGCCTTGAATTCATAGGTGCACGATACTGCCATGACAGTCAGGCAAATGATGCTTAAATATTTGAATGTCAGCCGTTTCATCAGAACTTGATATTAATGTTAATGTAGGGGATCTGGGATGCAAAGACAGATACTTTGTAGCCCTTGGGAAGCTCGCTGTGAGCCATGGTGTAATAGACGGAATACGCGTTCTTGCGTCCCGTAACGTTGTACACGCCCACGGTGAAGGACAGGTGCAGCAGATTCTTCAGGTAGTGGCTTGGCTCTATGTTCATTGCCAGGTCAAGACGGAAGTAATCCGGGATGCGGTATGCATTCCTGTCAGAGAAGGCCAGATATCTGCGGCCTCCTGATATGAAGGTTGCTACCGGCACGGTGATAGGCCTTCCGGTAGAGTAGTCGATATTGGCGGAGAGGCTGTACCTGTGGGTGAATTTGTAGTTTCCGGCAAGCTTGAAGTTGTGCGGCTTGTCGTGGGGAGCCTTGTACCATCGGCCTCCGTTGATCAGGCTGGCTGCTTGTTTGTCGACCTGCTGCATGAAGGCCCTTGAATAGGTGTACGATGCCCATCCGTTCAGCTTTCCTGAAGACTTGCGAACCATGAGCTCTGCTCCGTAAGAGCGGCTGCGGGTGCGGATCAGGTCGTCGTCCAGTTCAGGATTCATGATCAGCTGAGCACCTGACCTGTAGTCAAGAGTATTGTTGCTGCGTTTGTAATAGCCTTCTACTGAAACGTCTATACCGCTGTCCGATGTCCAGTACAGACCGCCTGCGGCCTGATAACCGTCCTGAGGCTTAATCTTTTCATTGGCCAGCGTCCAGGCATCCATCGGTGAAATGGTAGATGTGTTGGATATCATGTGGATGTTCTGGCGCATGCTGCTGATGCCCAACTTCGCGGACAGGTTGCCCTGGAAGGAGTATTTTGCCGATGCCCTGAATTCAGGGGCGAAGCGTATGGGAGCGCCGTCACGGCTCTTGTACAGGCCGAGCCTTACGCCGCCTTCCAGCGCCCATTTGTCGTTGAGCGTCCAGCTGTCACCAAAGTATACGGCACCTTCAAGAGCGCTGATCCTATCCAGTTTCCTGGCCTCTATCAGCGAATTGACTCCGTCAGGAGCAATGGTTCCGGGCTGAAGATTGTAGTACTGGGCGTTAAGGCCGAAGCTCATAGTATGGGACTCGTTGTACAGATGCTTGAACTTGAGCTTCAGGAATTCCTGCTGGATGCCGTTCTTGTAAACGTAACCGTCCGGAGTGCCTTTTTCGTGGCCGTTCACCTTGCTTTCATAGGAATCGAAGCCGCCCACAATCTCCATGGTTGTCTTCACTGACAGCAGGCTGCGCAGTTTTGCGGAAAGGTTAAGGTTGCTGTACGCAAATGTGGTATCGTTGCTGAAAGAAAACTTGTCCCTTGACCAATATCCGTTGACATACAGGGTGTTGGTGGCGTTTATCCTATGGCTGATGCCGGCGTTGATGTCCATGAACGAGGTTTTGCCGTCGTGGTAGTGGCTCTCGTCCGGAATAAGCTTCATAAGATAATTGGAGTAGGTGGTTCGGCCACCCAGGACGAAGGATGTCTTTTCTCCAATGGGGCCGTCAAGCTCTACGCGGCTGGTCAGTACACCGATGCCAAGGGAGCCCTCTATCTTTTTCTTGTTTCCTTCGCGGGTATGGATGTCCAGCACGGAAGAGATTCGGCCGCCGAATTCGGCAGGAATCGAGCTCTTGTACAGCTCGGCGTGCGAAATGACATCGGAGTTGAAGGCAGAGAAAAGGCCGAACAAGTGGTTCGGATTGTAAACGGTTCCGTCGTTCAGGAGGATAAGGTTCTGGTCTACGGAGCCGCCGCGCACATTGAAGCCGGAAGAGGCCTCGCCGACGGACTGGACGCCCGGCAGGGCCAGCACGGCCTTGATGATATCGCCCTCGCCAAAGGCGGTAGGTATCTTTTTGATGCGCTCAATTTGGATTTTTTCAAGTCCCAGGCGCGCTGTCCTGTGGTTTGCCACGGACTCTGCGCTGACTGATGCGGCCTTAAGCGTAGTTACCTTTTCCTTCATGGTGACATCCAGACCGCCTTCTTCGTAAACGATAATGTCCAGATTGATGTCCTCCATTGGGTAGCCGCTGAAGTTAAGGGTGTTGCGGCCTGTCGGCAGGTACAGCTTCCAAAAGCCGTAGGCGTCCGTAAGTGTGTAGGTGCTGGTATTGCCGTCGTAAACGGATATTCCCACAAGGGGTTCTCCGCTTGAAGCATCCTTGACATAACCGTGAATAGTGGCCTTGCGCCCCTTTTTGTAGTTGCGCTCCTGGCCAATCTCGTAGGTCTTGTTCTGGTAAACCGCAGCCTGGCTTTCCTGCTGTACGCCGCTTTCTTTTACAGGCTTGCTGTCTG
>JAEEGK010007768.1_pt1 | contig 25518 bp, 16 predicted proteins | sample 8958771 | NCBI WGS metagenome assembly JAEEGK01 (sample SAMN16246547, study PRJNA631951) | gut metagenome | biome: gut microbiome; feature: rumen; material: SC-attached | host: Bos | place: Iran: Karaj | collected 2018-10
CAATCCCCAATCCCCAATCCCCAATCCCCAATACCCAATTTATATTTCTTAAAAATTTCTATTTTTATTTTTCGAATCAATAGTTAACAAAAAAAATTTTACATTTATTTATTAAAATATTGAATTATTTTAATTTTTTAAATTAATTTAAATGAATGAAAAAGGGAATACATTTCAAAATAAAAATGTATCAAAAGGAAAAATAAGAAATAATTTATTTCAAGATAAAGAAGAAGAAGAAGAATATTATTTAAATAAAAAATATTTTCTCCAAAAGAAAAGAGAAGAAAAAGATATATTTGAAGAAGAGGAAGAAGAAGAAGAAGAAAGTGAAAACGAATATGAAGAAGAAATATATAATTCTGAAGAAGAAAATAATTCTGAAATATGTGAAGATGATAATGAGCAATTTCCTTATGAGTTTTTTGAACCATATAATATTCCTAAAACAAATAATGAACATAAAAAAAATTTAGAAGATTTAATAAAAAGGAGTGATATTATTTTAGAATTTATTGATATTAGAAATATTAAAGGAACAAGATGTGAAAAATTAGAAAATGAAATTCAAAAAGATAAAATATTAATTTTAGTTATATCAAAAGCAGATATTTTTTCCGAAGAATTCCTAAATAAAAAAGTTAATTTATTAAAAAAAGAAAATAATGAAGTTTTAATTGTATCATCTTATATAAGAGAAAAGGTAAATGAAATATATGAAAATTTAAAGAAAATTATTTTAGAAAAAAGAAAAAATAATAAATGTATTAATATTGGGATTATTGGTTATCCAAATATGGGAAAAAATACTTTTATAAAATCAATGCAATTATTAAATGAAGCTAATCCATTTGATAAAATTATTTATTTTAAAGAAGGAAATTTTGGTATTGATAGTCTTCCAGGAACAATTTTTGAAAAAGATGATAATAATACTTTATTTATTTCAAAGGAATATAAAGATATTTATCAAATACCTGAACCAGAAAAATTAATTGAAAAATTTTTTGATTATGTTGATAAAAATAAAATTATGGAAACTTATAATTTTAATAATGTTAATAACCTTAATGATCTTTTAAAGGAATTATCAATAAAATTTCAATATGATATAAATGATATTAAATTAATGACAATTCATTTAATTAGAGATATAATCGAAGGAAAAATACATTATGAAATAAATGAATGAATAATGTTAATAAATAAATTTATTTTTTTTTCAATTTTTTTAAAATTTAAATTTTAAAAATTAATATGGTAATGAGAAATAAATTCCAAAATGTATTTTTATTTTATTTTAATTATATTGTTAGTTTTTAACGATAGGTAAATCAAGAAATTTAAAAGATATGGAAAAGTTTTTACTTAAAAATAGAACAAAAAGAAAAAGTTTTTCAAATATTCAAATAACAAATGAATCTCATAACTCAAATTCACCTTTTTCACATAGAAGAGTATTATCTTATGATTCAACAAAAAGTAAATCAATATTAAAATTACATGAATTACAAAATGAATTTAAAGCTGAATTAAAGTCTAAAATGAATATTATATCAATATCACCTAAAAATAATTTGAGAAGTAAAAATAATTTACTTGAAAATTATACTAAAGCTTCAATTAATACAAATAAATTAATTAGAAATAGTTCTTTATGTTCTTTTAAAAGAAATAATCCTTTAAATGATATGATTTCAATTACTGAAAATAAAAGTAAATACTTAACAAGAAATAATTCCAAAATTTGGAAAAATATAAATAAAGTTAAAGAAAAAATAGAAGGAAAGTATATTAATATTTTTCAGAATCCTCAAAATAATCATAAAAAGAATAATGGAGTCAATACTTTATTTAAAAATTATTTAAGTAGAAATAATAATTCTTTTAAAAAAAAAGCTTTTTTAAAAAACAATTTTACTTACAGGAATAAAAATCCTTTTATTAATGAAAAAGAAAAAAAATATGTTTTTTCTTCAAAAATAATAAAGAAAAAAGAAAATAATGAAAATATTGATAAATCAAATGGTTTTTATTCTGAAAGAATAAATAAGAAAGAAATTGAAAAAAATATATCAACAATTAATTCATATATAAATACAAATGGTTCAAATAAAAAATCTTATTTAAATATAGAAACAGATGATGATTATAAAATAATATTAGGAAATTTAAATAAGTTAAAATTATAATGAAATAAATAATTTATATAATTTAAATTTAAATTATTATAATATTATATATTTTTTTTTCCTTTTAATAAGTTCTTTATTTATTTATATAAATGCAAAATCAATTTGATATTACAACAGCAAAAAAATTATTGTCATCATATGCAGAAAAAGTAAATTATTATATGAAAGAAAATAAATTATTAAGAAATGAATTAAAAGATGTAAAAACTACATTAGATATAAATAAAGAAATATTATATAAAAACATAAATGAACAAAAGAATGAAAAAAAAAATAAAATTTTTACAAAGTTAAAAGAAGAAAATGAAAGATTAACAAAAAAATTAGAAGAATTATATAAAGATAAGATTGATTTAGAAAAAAAATTATATAAATGTCAACAAGATTTAGAAGATTCAATAGTTAAAAGACAAGAAATAGAAAACAATGAAAAGACTTCTTCATTTAAATATGACAATTTATTAAAAGAAAAAGAAAATATAATATATCAGTTAAAAAAAGAATTAAATAAATATTATAAAGATGATTTTTCAAATGCAAAAGAAATTATAATTTGTGAACCAGATAAAGTAAATTTAGAAATTAATAATGAATTAGTTGAAACAAGAGAATTATTTCATAAATTTTCAAAATTACTTCATATTGAAAAGAAAAAATCATTAGAACAGGAAAAACAAATAGAAAAATTAAATCAAAAAATACAAGATATTAAAAAGAAAAAAAGAGTGAAAGATAAAATGGAAAATATTCAAATGTTTAATTATATATTAACTAGTAGTGATGAGTCAGAAAGTTGTTCTGAAAAAGGAAGTATATTAAGTAATTTAGAAAGTCCTTTAATGAATTTTCCAGAAAAAATAAAACATAAAAAATACTTATCCACAGAGATAAGTGATTATGGACAAAATGTTCCTAAATTAGATTTTTCTAAATTATTAAATAAGTATACTCCTATTAAATCAATTGATGTTATTGAAGGAATAAAAGCATCAAATAGAGATAATGATGAATATATTGATAAATTAAAATTTCAATTAAAAATATATAAAAACTCTATAAGAAAATATAAGAAAAAAAATCATGAATTAAAAAAATTAGTTTCTATGTTAAAAGAACAATGTATTAAATTAAGAAGTAGTTTACAAAATTCTGATTCTACAAAAGATAAGACAATAATTGATAAGAATATTAATTTTGATAAAAAAGAAAATAATGAAAGTATGGAAGGTAATACAAGTAATATAGATGTTGACTCTAATTTTACAGAAAGTGATTTTAATTATATTATTAGAGAATATAATAAAGAGATTGAAAGTCATTTAAATTAATTTCTTTTATTTTCTTTATTTAGTATTTGGTAATGTTATTAGTGGATTATAATTTATATATTTTTCAATTTAGAAATATTTTGTAATTTATTTATAATATATTATTATTAAAAAAAATAAAGTTGGGTGATTTTGAAATAAATTTAATTTTTATATTAATAATTATTTTTATATATATTTTAAACAAAAGAAAAAATTTTGTGATTGGAATATTGTTATAAATAATTGTTTCAAACAATAAGAAACTTTTAAAAACATTTTACCTCTAAACAATCGGAATTGGGCTCTAATAAAATTGTACAAATTACTTTTATTATATTAAAATTCTTAATTTAATAAATCAATCAAAAATCAATGTATAAAATATTATTAAACTAAATAAAGTTTAATTAATTTTTATATTTGATTTGGAAGATAAATAAAGTTTAAAATTTATTTTTCAATAAAAAATTTGAAAAGCTAAATCAAAATGAAAAATAGAAATTGTCTCATCCAATAATATATAAAATGATTTTTAATTAAAGTGATAATTATTTTTAATTTCAAATAAATTTTTGATTTTTAATAGAAATAATAATAATTAAAAAATTTACTTAAATAAATTATTTTTTAACCTTTAAATTTAATTTTTTATATATTTAAAAATATATTAAATTATAGTTTAATAATATTATCTTTACACCCCCACAAATCATCAAAAGGTCATCAATCAAAAGAAATTTTCTTTCTAATTTTTGGATGAAAACTTAAGATATTATTTTTTTTTATTTCAAACATTTTTTTTGATTTTTTTCTTAATGTAAAAGTTTCTCTTGTACTTGTTTTACTTATTTTACCAAAAGATTTTTTATTTAATAAATTATCAAAATTCTCTTTTTTTAATATTTCATTTATAGTATTGTTATCATATTCACAAGAATTAAAATTTTGAGAAGAATCATCATAATAATTTGAAGTTAAAGAAATCCTTGATATTGGAATTTGTCTAGAAGTATTATATAAAACAATATTCATGACTCCTTTATCCATTAATTTATATGTAGGAGTATATAATTCATTATTTTTATTTCTTTTCCTTATAATTTTCTTTGAATCTTTATTTTTACTTTTACTTTTACTTTTATTTTGAAAATTATCAAAATCAATTTCTTTTGTAAAGGATTTATAAATTCTATTACTATGATTATTTATTGATTTATCAAATGATGATAAATTTTTATTTCCATTTTTTTTATAATTGTTTAACAAATTATATCTTACAGATTGACTATTTTTATTTGTAATGGTTTTTTTTTCTTTTACCAATAAAGCATTTTTTATTTTTGATGTATAATGCCTAAAAGATGGTATTTTTGCATTATTATTATTATTATCATTTCCTAAATTATTAAAATTTATTTTATCCAAATTTGTTAATAATTTTAATTTAGAAGGTTTTTTTTCTTTTTTTTCAATTATATCATAATTAAAATAACTTTGAATTTCTTCAATTTGTTTATCTTCAATAGAAGAATTTCTAATATATTTCCCTTGAATTGAATTTTCAAAAATCATTTTAATATTTAATAATCTTTGGCAAATAATATCTTTTTTTCTTTTTTCAACTTTTTTAAAATAATTTAAAGCAAAAGGATGTCCTTTAAAAATAATATTAATAAATTTAATATTAAGAGCAAAAAATACTAATTTTTCAGATATACAAATTCCAGAACAAATTAATTTATTATCATAAGTTAAATCATCTAATCCAATAACTTCACCTTCTCTATAATAAGCAATTGATACATTCATTTTTATTTTATTATCATTTAAAGAAACTACTTTTTTATTAGTTAAATTAGAAATATATTGATTTACTAATTCATAAGAACAATTATTTATAACCAATTTAATTTCACCAGATTTAATAAAATAAAGTTCATCTCTATTAAAACCTTGTTTAAAAACATAATTATTTTTATCAATCTTTCTTTCAACAAAACAATTCCAAAATTTCCCGAAAAAAAAAGTTTCTGATAAATTTCTAAAAATAGGAGTATTATGTATATAACTTAAATTATCTTTTTTAATATTCTCATGTAGAACTCTAATACATTTATTATATGAATCACTAGTTAAAATTCCAAAAAGAGAATTTTCTTTAACAAAAATTGAAGCAGTTCTTTTATTATTTATATTAATTAAAGCAATTTCTCCAAATGAACTTCCATTACTTAATTCACAGACTTTGAAATAACAGTATATTTTAAATATTTGTTTTTTAATTATTTTTTTATCATTTATATCAATATTATCAAATATTGATTCATATTTTATATTTTCACAATTTATTTTTGATAAATAAGTTTCATATTCAATATTATTTAAATCTATATTTGGTAAAGGAATTTCAATTTCTTGAAAATTCATATTTACTTTAGATAAATTTTCTTTTATTGTTTTCTTATATAAATATTCTTCCTGATAACTATATAAAAAATTTAAATGTTTTAAAAATTGAGCATCTGTCATTTCTACATCAAATAATTTTGGAATTAAAACTATTACTTTTCCTGATATTGTTATAAAAAATTCTTTTCCTATTTCTCCTATTCTCATTAAAAAACAATTTTTATCTATTTTTTTTGGAATTAAATCTTTTACTAATTTACTTAAAATATATTCTAAATTTGCAGTTCCTTCTTCTTGTTTTAATAAATCTGCAAAATTTTTTAATTGAGTTAAATATAATTCTAAAATAAAAGCTTCATCTTTACTTTTATATTTTTTTTCTAATAATAATTTAACTATATTTGAAGCTTCTTCTGAATTTAATAATTTTTTTAATCTATCTTGATTTTGTAAATTACTTTTTATTTTTTCTAAAAAACTTTGAATATGTTTATTTTCATAATATTTTAATGATCTTCTTCTTGAAGTACTCATTTTAATTAATATGATTTTTTAAATATTTTCCTTTAACAAAAAATTAATCTACTTAATATATATATAACATTGAATTAAATTTTTTTATTTAAAAATGAATGAACGTTTAGAAGAAAAATTTCTTTTTGAAAATGATAAAAAAAAATATCAATTAAAAATAATTCATATTAACTCAAATATATCTTTTAGAGTTGATGATGAAAATTCTTCTCCAAAAAAAATATATAAAGATAATTATTGTATGAATGACTTTTGGAACTTTGATAATTTTTTTTATTCTTTTGAAACAATAAAAAATATATATCTTTATTTAATAGAGTTATGTAAAGAAAATAAGTTTTTTTTATCTGAAAAAGAAAATCAAATGTTATTATCATTTAAACCAAATCAATTTATAAATGAAATTAAAATCCCTTTAAATTTATCAGATGCTTATTTTGACACAATGTTTAATTCATTATATGATTCATATCAAAAATTAAAAGAAGAAATTGCAAGTTTAAAAATAGAAAATTTAAAAATGAAAATTCAATCATGTTCAACTCCTCCAGGGAATCAATTTATAATTAAAGAAATTAATGAAATATCTTTTGAAATAATAAGTAAATTTAAAAGAATAGAAAACAAAGCTTTTAATAATAATGATTTTAATATTTTAAATTCAAAATCTGATATTGAAAATGATAGTTCTGATATTGATAGTGATAATGATTCAGATATAAAAAAAAATAATTTAGGCATTAATTTAAAAGATGAAGCATTTTTTAATGAATTATTCAAAAAGATGGCAGAAGATAATAAAAACAATAATCATTTACTTTTTGTTTCTAAACTTAGTCAATATTATAAAAAGAAAGAATTTTCATCTTTTATTTTTATAATGATAAAAAATATGAAAAATGATGATAAATATATTTCATCCAACATCAATTTATTAAAAATTTTATCGTCTCAAGTTCCTTTAATTAAAACTAGAAAGAAAAAAGAGAATCCAATTTCATATGGTATAAATAATCCTTTTTGGTTTAAGAGATGGTTAAAATGTTCTTTTGATAATATTAAAGATTATGAAAATTATTATATAGGTGTTGCTAAATTTATTGGAGAATTAGCTAAAAATCTTTTATTACATAGAATTCATTTTCCTTTAGTTTTAGAACATATTTTAAAAAAAATTAACAGCACTATCAAAAAAGAAGAATATGAAATTTTGATTAATGTATTTTTAATAGTTTGTAAATCTTTTATTATTTGTCAAAATAAATATGATAATATAAAAGATCCAATGGAATATTACACTTCAATGAAAGTAATTGAGAATAAAATAAATAATTTTTTGAATATTAATAAAGTTCAAAGTGCAAATAATCTTCAAATTGAAATTAAAAATTTCTTAATTTTAAAAAAAAATTACTTTGATAATCTATCTAATAATAATAAAAGTCAATCAAATTCAAATTATAATAATTCTATTAACCAATTCAATAATATCAATCAAAATATTAATAACTCTTTTGTTCCATTGAATCAAAATAATAATAAATTAAATAATAATTATATGAATATATCTAACCCAGTTAATTTATATAGCAGTGTTCCACTTTTTATCCCAAAAATAAATATTACTTCTAAAAATATAATTAATAATGTAATTCCAAATAATGATAATAATAATAATCAAATTAATTATAAAATAAATAATCAAAATCTTACTACTAATAATTTTAATAAAACTGTGTTAAATAATAATAATAATCAAATAAATATGAATCAATTAACAATAAATACTCAAAATGAACCAACAAAAAATATTAATTCAAATAATAATATTCAAAACAATAAAGAAGAAATATTAAATGAGTATATTATAGAGGATTTAGAATGTTATATTTCATTTTTAGATAGTGGAGGAAAAATAGAAGATTATGAATGGAAAACTATAACAGATTTATATAACAATAAAAAATATGAAATTTCAGAAATTTATAATTCTTATATACTTGCAACTCTTTCAACTGTAAAAAATAAAAATGTTTTATCATACTCTAATATATATATGAGAGAAATTATTTATTATTATGCAAAAATTGTAAATAAAAACCAAAAAAAAGAAATAAAGAAAGTTATTGTCTCTTGTTTAAAAAATATAAACATTTTTTATGAACAGAATTTTTATATTATTGATATTTTAGCTAATTCAATTTTTAGTTTTGTAAGATATGAATATATTAAATATAATGATATTCATATAGCTTATAATAAAAATGAGGATTATCAACAATATTTTATTCTTTTGAAAAAAATTTGGTTAATTGATGGAGAAACTAAAACTTTAAAGATTTTTAGAAAATTTGATTTTGTGAAAAAAAATCAGCATATATTTGAAACGATAGTTGGTACTAATTCTAATGTATAAAGAAACTAAAATTAACAATATATTTATTAATTAATATATAAATTAAAACAAACAAAAAACATTTCATATTTCTTTAATGTAAATATTTTGAGTTTATGAAAATGTTCAATATTTTATTATAAATGATTCAATTCAATTTATTTGATTTTTATTTAATTGTATAATTGAAAAAGAAATAAATTAATAATTAACAAAATCAACTGAATTTCTCAATCTTTTTATTTTTATACTATTTTATATTTTTTATAAATTAATAATTAATTTCAAATTACATTAAAAATGGGAAAGAATAGTAAAAATCAAAATAAAAAAATAACAAATAAAAATAAATCTTTATTAAATAATAAAATTCAAAAAGATAAAATAAAGCCAACTCAAGAATTAGATATGCTTAAATTTAAACAAAAAATAAATTCAGAAATTGAAAATAATCCATTTCCAAAAATGGATATTTTTATAAATGACAATGAACAAGAAAAAAATTATTTATCTTTATATAAAAAATATATAAATGAAGAATTAACTCCATTATGTATAGTATTCATAAATAGAATAATCTCAAAATCAAAAACATTAGATTTAGAAATAAAAAATAATAATGACCTCCATAAAATTTTATTATCATTAACAAAAAAATTAATGATGAATGAATATGAATTAACAATTTTTTCTATGATATTAGATGAATTTGGATGGTCAAATTTTGGTTTTTCAACATATGATTATTTAATGTTTATTGGTTTTTTTGTTAAAAGATTATCTGGAGATGATGAATTAATTATTTTTGAATATATTAAAGAACAAGATAATTCTATTAATGATAAATATATTAACTGGAAAAAAATTTATAATGAAAAAATAAAAAATCATAGGAATTTTACTTATAGTGAAGTCAATGATAGGTTTAAATTATTAAAAAGACCTTTTAATATTTATTGTAAAAATAACTATATTGATTATAATAATGTTGTTGATAAAATTTTAAAAATGAGTTTACCTTATAATGAAAATAAACAAAAAGAAGAAGAAGATATTATTTCAATTGATGAAGAAGAAAAAAAAAATGATAATTTAAATATTAAAAATATTAATTTTAAAGTTAAAAATGTGACAAATGAAAGATCAATTTCATCATCATCAAATAATAATAAAATTAATAAGAATTTAGGAAAAAAAATAAAAAAATCATCAAAAGAAAGACTTCAGAATAATTTTAATATTGTTCATGATAATAATAAATTAAAAGAAGAAATGTTAAATTTTAATGTAAATAATTTTAAATCCCAAAATTTAAGTAATGGAATAAATATGGTTAATCCATATTTTCAAGGATTTAATTATTATTCTAGTCCATATGATAAAAAAAATGAATTTTCATATAATTATTTAATGCCTCAAAATAATCAAAGTCAGCAATCTTTAACAAACATTCAAGTCAAAAATCCTTCTTTATTGGATGTTAATCTCAATAATTTAAACAGAAAATCTTTACAAAATTTAGAAACTGAAGAAGATAATTTAAGAAATCTTTTAAATAGATCTAATAATAATTTTTTTCAAAGCGGTTTTAGTTTAAATAATGTATATGATAATAATCTTGATCCTTTTAATTTAAGAAGTTCTTCTATGTTTAGTAATAAATTTGAAAATTATTCTGAAATTAAATTAAATGAAAATAATAATATTTCTATTCAACAAAATCAAAATAATCATTTATCAATTGATAATGTATTAAGAAATAATAATAAAGTTCTTGGAGTTTTAAATAATAATTATGCTATCAATTATAATAACAATAATTTTTCTCCTGTTTTTCAAATTCCAGTTAATAGAAATAATATTAGTTTAAATAATGATGAAAGTAATTTTCATGAAAATGAATTTCCTTCTTCTTTTACTGAGAATCAAGATAATAAAGATAAAAAAAATTTACTTGGAATGTATAATCAATTGAAACAAAAGCAATTAAATAAAAAATAAAAATATTAAATAAATTTTATATATATATAGTTTATATTAAAAAATGATTTTAAGAAAAGTAAATGTAATATTATACTTAATAATATTATTTATATAAAATATTTTAATTTTTAATTTTCACTTTTTAATAATTAAATTAGTTAATTAATGTCTCATTCCAATAGTTTTTCAACAATTAATGAAATAAATGAAAAATTTGATTATATAATAATAATATCTAAAATGTTAAAAAATATAGAAAACGAATTGATTCTTGAAAATAATTTAGAAAAAAAAACTAATGGTAAGTTAATATATAATAGTTTTTTTCAGTTAAAAAAATTATATCAGAAATTATGTCATTACAATCATTAGAATTAACTTTAATTTATCAAATAAATCAAATAATATTAAATCCAGAAGATGAAAATGAATTTAAATTACATTTTATAAATAACTTAATAAATATTAATCATGAAAGTTATAAAAGGAGATTAATAAATATTATCGAAGAAATAAATAATATTTCTTTAGAAAATGATGAATTTAAAAATAATTTAAAAAAGGAATTATTAAATTATAAAAAAGACATAAGTACAAATTCTTCAAAAGCATTTGAAGATATTCCTTTGTCATTAGTAAAAGAAAATTCAATAATAACTTTTAAATTTGAAAATTCAAATTTAGAAGAAGATCAAACTTTTATAAATAATGATACAGAAAAATTAATAACAGAAATAAATAATAAATCTAAAATAAAATACCCTTCTTTTTCAGCTGATAAAAAAAAAGAAATCGAAAATAAAAAAACATTCAATGATAATAAAGGTTATACACAAAGATTATATACTAAAGATTTTCTATATAAATTAAAAGAAAAAGAACCTTCAATTAAAAAGAAAAAAAATTTATCTTCTTCAGTAAAACAAAAATCAAAAATTACTGATTCAATTCCAATAAGTAGAAATAAAATTAGTGGATTATTATTTCCTTCTTCAACTTATAATAATATTAATTCCAAAGTTGGACAATTAAATAGTTATAGTAATATTTTTATTGGTAGTAAAACTGAAATAAATAATAATTGTAATAATATAAATAAATTTAAAAAAAAAAAAATTCAAAAAAATAATGATAATAATTCAAATTATTTGAAAAAACCAAAAATTTAAAAAGTATAATTGAAAATATTAGAAGGAAATAATATAAGAAAAAATGAAAGAAATCTTTATTTTATAAATACAATTATATCATTATTTTAAATACTTCTAAAAAACTTGAAATATATAACTAAAATTGTTATTTAATTTTTATTTTTTAATTTATCTATAATAGTTAACAAAAAAGCAATCAAAAAAAAATGTCTTTTTCAGATTTATCAAATAATACATTTATATATGATAAATCATCTAAAACATATGATGAATTTCTTGAGAAAGCATCAAAAGAGCTTAATAAAAATAATATAAATGATTATTTTTTTTATTATGAAATAGAAGGGAAAAAATATAGTATATTTAACCAGAAATCTTTTGAAAAATTTGAAGAAGCAACAAAAAATAAAAAAGACCCTTTTTCAGTAAAATATGAATTAAAAAAAGATATGATTTCAAGAAAAGGAATATTAAAAAAAAAACAAAATTTTAACATTTCTGATTTACCACATGATGAAACAACAAAAAAAATTGATGAAGAAATTGAAGAATATTTAAATAAATTAGATTCTATCAAAGAAGAAATTGAAAATAGAAAAACAACAAAGGTTCAAGAAAATGAAAACAATTTAAAAAATATTTCTTTTAATGATAAATCAAATGAAGATTTTATTAATCAAGTTTTTTATGAAAATCTAATGAGTAATATTGGTTATATGCCTTTTTCTGAGAATAAAAATAGTAATTTTTTTAAACCTTTAAATAATGAAGAATGTCATTATTGTTGTAATAGCAATTTTCAAATATTATATTATTGTGATAAATGTCAATTTAATATTTGTGAAAATTGTATTCAAGCTCTTAAAACTTATCAACATTATCATAAATTAAGTTTAGTTAAAACAAATTAAATATCATTAAAAAAAAATATTTTATGATTTTTTTATTCCTTTTTTTCATTTTTTTATTTCTTCTTCTTTTTTCTCTTCTTGTTTATTTTCATTATTTTCTTTTTGATTAATTGAAGTATTTATATTTAAAAGTGCATTTCCTTCTTCTCCAACATTAAATTTTTCAAAAATAGATTTTATTATATCATTAATATCATTATCATCAAAACCAAAATTAACTAAATTAAATTTATAAGTTAGAATACATGAAAAAATAATATTTTTTTGATTTTTATCATTTTTTTCAATCACAGATGAATCTTTTTCTATTCTTTGACAAAGAGAATAAATCCAAGTATTTTTTTCTTTAAAAATAGGATGTTCTTTAATATCATCTTGTAATAAAACTTTAGGATAACCTTCTTCATTTTTATAAAACGTTTGTGATAAAATTAAAATTAATTCAAAAAATTCATATCTTTTTTCTTTGTGAACATAATCTAAAATTAAAAGGAAAATTTCTTTTAAATTTTCATATCCAGAATTTGATAAATTCATTAATTGGGTTCTTATTTTGTTAAGATGAGATAAAAAAAATGAAATATATTGTTCACATTTTTCTCCTATAAAATATTTTTTTAATTTTTCTAAATAATTTCCAACTTTTCCTTGATAAGCTTGAGTTAAATATTCTCTTAAATCTAAAAATTTCTTTTTAATTGATTCATTTTCATGTTCTAAATAAGGAGAAAAATAATGAAATTCTTGAGAAATATAATTTTTTATAATTGGAATTAATTGACTTCCTTCATTAAATTCATTTTTTAATTCATTATAATTAAAATATTCTGAACTTGAAGAAAAAAAAGTTGTAAAATCTTCTTTTATAGGTTTATCTATATAATTTAAATGATTTTGTAGAAATTCATTTAAATCTTTTTCTACTTCAAAATTATTAATTAAAGTATCTAATTCATTTATAGAATTTGTTATTTCTGAATTTATTTTTTCTTTATTAATGAATTTTTTTATTAAAATTATAAATTCTTTCAAATATTTTTCTCTTATTTCTTTAAAATGATTAAAAGATTCTTTTGATGAAAAAATTAAATTTTCTGCTGAAGAATTATAATTATTTATTGCATTTATATATTGTCTTGTTGATTCTTGACTTGAATTTTTTATTTTTTTTTCATGAAATTCATTTAATTTATCAATAAATTTTTTATCAGATATTTGTATTTTTTTATTATTAACTAAAAATTTACATTTATCTAATAATTGGTTTAAGTAATCAATTCCTATTTTATTATATTCCTCTTTTTTATCATAAAGAATAGTTTTATTTAATTTATATTCATTTAATATATTTATATAATCCATCTTTTTATTTTCAAAATTTAATTCTTCGTTTAATAATAATGTACCAAAAGAAGGACAAATTTCGTTTTGTAATTCATTATATAATTCGAGATGATGATTTAATTTTATTTTAAAATAATCATTAATTTTTGAATTAAGAGAATTAATAAAAAAATTATTATTATTATTATTATTTGATTTAATTAACTCATATATTCTATTTATTGTTGAAGTATATTCTCCTTCAATATTTTGATATTCAGTTAAAGCAAAATATAAATTTTTTAATATTTTAATTTCATCATCTTCTGAAAGAAATAGTTTTTTCACATCAAAAATTTTTCCTACAAATAATTCATTAATCATTTATTTAATTTAATAAGTTAAATAAAAAAATTATAATGTTATATATAAATATTTATAAATTGTAATAAATCATATTCATTTAATGAAATACTTTTCATTATATTGTTGTTTTTGAAAAATCTTATTATTAATAATTGGATTTTATTTTGTGAAGAATATTTTTAGTTTTTTATTAGTTCTAAAAGATTATCTGAATGAAATTGAGGAAAAAAGGATTTTTATGTTAAAAAAAAACCACATATCCTTTTTGTTCACATTTAAATTTTCATTTTATAAATTTTAAATTAAATTATTTAACATTATTTTTCAATTTAAAAATAATTTTTATTTTTTAATTTCTTTTTGAAAAAGCATTTTATTTCATTTTTTTAATAATTATTCTATTTTTGATAATTTATTTTTATCAATCAAATATTAAATATCATTTTGATAAATATCAAATTATTTTTCTTTTTATTAATTAATTATAATCATATTTTTTATAATTTAATATATTACTTAAAAACTTTCATTTGTTTTATTTTAGGAATATAATATAAAATTTAAAATACCTTAATCAGTTTTATACATTAAAATTCAAATAATAATAAGACTCATTAATGTATTTAAAGTAGAAAAGATTGAATTTATTGTTTTTTTTTAATAAATTCTTTTTTTTTATATTTCCTTGTAAAACAATATACATTAATTATTGATTATTTAAAAAGATATTTATCAAATTTTGATTATATAAAAAAATATTTATTTTTTTTAACAAATAAACTCAAAAATTATTACAAAAAAATATTATTTAAAACTTATTTTTTCTTTTTGATATTTTAAAAAAATGGAAGAAAATAAAACAAGTAACTTCCAAAAATTAATGAGTGAAGTTCTATTATCTTTACATTCTAAAGAAGGAAAAGAAATCAATTATATTTCTAAATTAAAAAGAGAAGTGTTTTTTAAAAATATTAATAATAAAAGTTTATCAAAAGAAACTCCTTCTTTTATTAATAACATAAAAAATAAAATAGAAAAAAATGATAAAGATCTTTATAATAGAATGGTAGATGTATATTCAAATACATTAAGACAAAAAGATTTTGTATTTCATAAAGAAACTAAATCAGAGTTATCAAATTTTTTAAATAACGTTAAATATTTTTTTCCAAATAAAGAACAAAAATCATTTAGTCCTGAAGAAAATATAAGTAACAAAAATATATTTCCAATAACTAGAAATTCTTTAATTGTTACAAATAGAGATGAAAATATATCAAAAATTCATTTTAAAATTAATAATTTTAAAGAAACTTTTTCAATAGAAAATAATAAATTTCCAAATAAAACAATGAATAGATATAATTCAATGAAAGAAAAAAATTTTAGATTAAATGAGTATAATCCAAAAGTTTCAATTTTTAAGAAAAATTTAAATAAATTACTTTTAAAGAATTTCGGTGAATATGTACCTAAAAAATCAATTTCAAAAAGACATAATTTTTTTAATTTTATTATTAATAAAAAATACAGAAAAGAAAATAATTTTTCTGATAAAAATGCTATATTAACAAATAAAAAAATAGAAAAATTAAAGGAAGATCTTTCGTTATTAGAAAATCAAAAAGATTCACAAAATAAAAAAAAAGATTTATATAAAAAAAGTTTTAATAAATCTAGAGATTCATTTTTCGAATTAACTATGGATCATACAATTAATAAATCTGAATTTAATGATAAAGTTACTTCTTTTAAAAAACGAATGGATTTAAGTAGTTTTATTTAATTAATAAATAATATCTTTTATTTTATTTGTTTTTTTTAGTATAATAGAAATAATAATTTTTTTTAAGAAGAAATAATAAATAGTTAATGTAATTATATAATAAATTAAAAAATTTTAATAATATAAAAAATATCTTTTAAGACTGAATTTGAGTTTTAAACATTGGGTCTTTTATTATTATTTTTTTTCTTTTATATATTTGTTTTAAATGTTCATTTATAATTTCAATATTCTTTTTTAATGGGAAAAATGAATTATAAAAAATTGCTTCTTTTTTCTTTTTATGATTTAAATTATTAGGTTCAAAAGAATTAAGATTTAAATCATTGTTTTGTTTTTCCAAAAATATTTTTTCATCATTAAAAGTATATTCAATTTTTTTTCCTTTTCTAGAAGTTATATTTGAATCATCATCCATATATTTTAATCTAATGTTTCCTTTTAAATTACTATAAAAATCTATATTTGATGAAAATGGAATTTCTATTTTAGGTAAAGGGAATTTTAATTTAGTTTTTCTACTTGGAGTTAAACTTTTTATTTTTTTTCTATTATTAAATATTGTAAGATAAGGTTCAACATCAATATTAGTTTCTTCTTTTTCAATTTTTCTAAAAGGAATATTAAATTTATTATTAATAATAGGAAATTTATTATGTTCATATAATAAATTAGTAGTATATACATCTTTTTGAAGTAAAAAACCACTTAAAAGTTTCTTCTCTTTTTTCCAATTCATAAATAAAATTTTTAATAAAAATATTTTAATTTCATTAAAATTTATATAATGATATTTTAACTATATAAATTGTTAAATTAATATATCAAATATTCAATAATTCAATTTGTTTTTTTTCTTTATTAAGAAAAATTACAATAATAGTAATATCATCAATATATTCTCCAAGTACTTTAAATTTTTCACTAGCTAAAATAGCTAATTTTTCAACAGCAATTTTAACATTATTTTCAATATAATATTTATTTACAATATTTCTAGCTTCTTCATTAGAAACAACTTCCCATAAACCATCAGAAGCTAAAATAATAAATTTATCATCTTCATTAATAGTAATATCTAATATTTCTGGTTCATGAATAACTCCAACTTTCTTAGCAACAAAATCTCCTAATGATCTACTCATAGCTAAACCAGGATAATCTTTTCCTTTAACATAAACTCTAAAGGGAATATTAATTTCTATTATTTTTTTATCAATATTATGATTATTATTATTTATATTATCTACATATTCTTCAATTTTAGAATCTTTTATCCTTTTAATATCACCTCCACATTTTAATATTCTTTCTTTTTCATAATAATTATTTGGTTTATGATCATTTGATAAAGGAAAAACTTCATTAGATTTTTTAATTAATATTGCTCTACTATCACCTACATTTGAACATAATAAATGATTTCCAATAATAAAAACTGAACATGAAGTTGTTCCACTAAATTCTTTATCATAATCAGTATTTTTTATTTTTTCATCTATTTTTTTATATATTTCTTTTATAACTTTATAATTCATATATATTAATCTATTATATAAATTTTCTGTATTTATATATTTATTTAGAGATGTTGTTTTAAAATTTGAATTATTTTTAACATTTTCTAAACGAGGTATATAATATAATTCACTATGATTTGAGAAATAATCTATAAATTCTTCTTTTACTAAATTACTTATATAATGACCGTTTTGACCATGTCCATCAAAAATTGAATATATATTATAATTTTTTATATTAAATATATCTTCTGATATTAAATAATTATCTTGATTTATTTCCTTTGTTCCTTTTTGACTAATTGAATAAATGTTATGTATGATTTTATTTTTTGTTTTTATTGGAGATAAATTATTTTTTCTATTATGAAGCGAATAATTTATTGTATTTTGTTTTTTTATTGATTTAATAATTTTTTCTTTTTTTTCTTCTTCATTAACAGTATAAAGATTTTCTTCCTCTTTTTCTAATACATTTAAATTTATATTAAATTCATTGTTATTGTCACTATTTATTTTAGGTAAATTTTGAACACTTATAATCTTTTTCTCCTTTAAAAATAAATGTTTTGGTCTTTTAATTTCAGGTGATTTTTTTTGAAAAGACAAAATTGGTTTTTCTTTAATTTCATCTAAATTTTTTCCTGCATCAGCTAATTTGTTTTATATATTTTAATAATAATACATGTATATTTTTGATTTCCATTTTTAGCTTTTTTTAAATCAATTATTCCCTTTGCACTTTTTCTCACCACAATTCTATAATTTTGAGTGAATATTTATTTTACTTTGAATCATGTTCTTCTTCTGTTGTAGTACTTTTATTAGATTTTTGCATTTAAAATAAATATTATATATTTAAAGTATTTATTTTAATCTTGAAACATAAAACTTAATTAAAAAGATAAAAATATATATGTTACTTAAAAATCAATAAAAATAAATAATAATTTATATCCAAATATAATTAAAAGATGATCCTTATTTGAAAGATAAAACTGATTATGAAGTAAAAATTTATAAATATTGCAAAGAATATTGTCGTTAAAAAAATCATAATGGAAATTAATAATAACAATGTTTTTAAATCAATAAAGAAAAAAAATAATGATAATGAATTTGATAATCAACAGAAAATGAACAAAAAAATATAATAAATTAATATCATTAGATTATACTCATCAAACATATAATATTAAATGTTTAATTGATAAATTAGAAGTCTTAAATTATATAGAAAATATATGTGAAAATCTTCATAAATAAGTAAAGAGATATCAAAAACTCCTTATAATATTATTTCTATATTATTTTAGATAAACATATTTAATAAATTAGAATTAAGACCAAAAATATTTAAAGAAAAAGAAAAAAACATATTTTGTTTTTGATAAAGAAAAAAAACCGAAAAAGAAATAGAATAATTAACTTCAACTATTTCATAAAATTTCCTATATAAAATGTAAAACAAATGATGAAAGAGGATATAAAATTTAAGAAATAATTATTTATAATATAAATATAATACAAACAAGAATTTACAAAAAAATATAATTAGATTACCTTATTATAAAAGTGATAATAAACTGAATTTTCATAATTACATAAAAGAAAAAAAATTAAGTATTTTACCAATATTAATGAAGATAAAAATTAGATGAACAATTATATAAAATAATAATAATAGAATTTCTAATAACAGTACTGGTAATATTAATGAGAGAAATGTTAAAAACAATACTTTAATTAAACTTGATAGATATGTATTGATAATTATCTTTTAAATGTAAAAAAAGAAAAATGGTTTGAAGATATTTTCCTGATTATAATATTAAAAATATTAAAATTATATGACAATAAACAAATTTTAGAATTAATAAGGTTAAATCCTTTACTATATTCTAATCAATTTTAATTAATAATAAAAGTTAATTTGAGTGATGTCAAATTTTATTGTGAATTTTATATAATCCAACTAATTATTTTATTAATTTCTTTAAACTGATAAATTTCTTTTTCCCAATTTGCTTTCCTTTTTTGAAATAAATGATTTCAGAAAAATTAATATAATATAACTTTTATTCGCTACTGAAATCATTATTTACAAAATATAAAATTTTATATAATTTCTTGCAATTCATACTAAGATTACTTTTAATGATATATTTTTTAATTAATAAATTTTCTTAAATAAAACAAAATTTTCTTGATTCAAAATTGAAAATAAAAATAATAAAAAGCTCTAAAAAAATTAAACAAATAAATAAAAATTATTTTATTTATTTTGAACATAACTACTTCTAGTTAATCTTCTGTTTGAAAGTTTATAAAGACATTCTGGACATCTCCAAATTTCAGGTTCTTTTTTTAATTGAGCACAAGATAAATGAGCAACATTAGGACAATCTTCACAACAAATTAAATCCCCATATTCATTACAATATAAACATTTATCATTCCAATCTATCATTTTTTTTCTTTTTTTTCTAATATCATTATCTTCTTCTTTTTTTTCAATTTTATTTTGATTCATATCGATTAATAATTCTTCATTTCTTTTTTTATAAAAATCTCTTCTTTTATTTAAATCATTTAATATTACTTCAAAAATATCAATTGAGAAATGTAACATAGGAAAATTTTTCACTTCATCTAAATATTGTAAATATATAGTTTCTAAAGAATAACTTTCAAATTCTTTTGACCATAGTTTAGCTTTATTTCCTAATTCTAAATTTTTATTTATTTTCATATGATCTAAATGACCATTAATATCAATTGGTGAATCTTCATTTTGAATATTTTCATCATCTATTATTTTTTTATTTGATACTTTTATTAAATTATTATTTATTTTATAAGGTGATTTTACTCTTTCATTAAACATTTTTAATAAATTTACATATTCATTAATATTATTTATACATGATATCCAAGTTTTTATATTATCTCTTATTTCAAAACTTTCCCATTCTTTATTATCATTTGAAAGATAATTTGTTATATTTTTTTCTAAATCATATAATCTATCATAAATTAAATCATATTGATTTATATTATTTGTTATTAATTCATTTTTGTTGTTTTCTACATTTCTTAATGGATTTGAATAATTTATATAATTTAATACTTTCTTTTGAAAGTTTTCTTCCATTCCCATTGGTATTATTATATTAGTTAATTCATTATTAGTATGCTTACTATTTTTTTTAGGTAAAAATCTCTTTATTTTATTTTTTAAATTACTTTCTTTAATACCTTTATCAGATAAAGTATCAATTAAATTTTTAATTTCATTTTCAGAATCAATTTCTCTCCATTCATATTTAATTTTACCATTATTATTAAAAATTTTAATATATATTTTACCATTCATCCAAGGAAAAAAATAATATTTATATTTTCTACCATCACTTCCTAATAATTTCTTTCCAATTGTTGGAATATTATGAATATCATTTTTAATATTTTCTATTTTATTAATTAACTCATCTCTTTTATTTTCTATTGAATTTATTTCTTTAATAACACTTTTAAATTCATCTCTTTCTTTTTCAATTCTTTTTCTTAATTTTGCTAATTCATGTCTTGACATATTTTGATTATCTTCACTTAAAGTTAATAATTTCTTATTTAATTGTTCTATTTTAATTTGAGGTTGAGTGTATTGTTCTTGTCTTTCTAATTCTCTTTTTTTTTGCTCTGTATCTTTTAAATCTTCTTCTAATTCTTTTTTTTTCTTTTTTATTTTATCTCTTTTCTCTTGTTCTTCTTTTATTGTATTTCTTATAAATTTTGTTTCATAACAATTATATATTAAACCTTTTAATATTAAAATTTTTTCATCATATGAAAATGAAGTGTTGTAATCTATGATTGATGTTAATTGTGATAATTTTTTTATTATTCCTTCTAAATTATCATCTATAAATTTATTTAAGGTTATTGAAGAAAAAATAAGTCTTATCAATTCAATCCATGTTTGATAAATAAATCCATATAACTTTTTATTATCAGATGAAAAATAATCAGAATTTATTTTAACTAATAATAATTCAATATCTGAATTATTATATATTTCTAAAAGTGGAATAGTGGATAATTCATTGATTAAAATAAATAAAAGAGAAATATGAATTGAACTTAATAAAGTGATTTCACTTTCTTTATAATTTATACTTTGAGATAAAGCAGAATATAAATCTTCAATTGAAAATTCACTTAAATATATTTTATGTGAAAAGGTGGAAATAAAATCATAAATTTGGATTAAATCTGAAAAATTATTATTATCAATAAATGTAATCTTATGTCCTTTAGGTTTATTATAATATTTATCTTCTAAATTATAAATATCAGGAAACATATATAATTCATTGTCTTCAATAGGATATTTTAAAGAATGTCGAGAAGATTTTTTCTGAAGAACATTTTCCCAATAATTTCTAATTAAATCACCATATATTTTTAAATTTTTTTTGTCTTTAGAAATTAATTCATTTAAAGAATTAACACTATTAATTTTTAGAATATTTTCATTTTCTTTATTATCATTATTAAATTCATCATCAATTAAATCAGAATTAGATATTTTTGAAATAATCTTATTCATACATTTATTATTTCTATATATTTGATTTAAATCATTAATATTTTTTTCATTAACTTCTAAAATTGTATTAGGAATAGGAAACAAAATTGGTAAACTTAAACTTTTACTTTGACTAACATTTTTTAAAGTATAAGTAAAATTTAAACAAATATTAGAATTATCTAAGCTAATTTTTTTATTATTTTCATAATTGATATTTCCTTTTAAAAATGAATCAATCAACAAATTTCCATCTTTATTAACTAAATTCAAATTTTTATTTTTCAGTGATTCAGCTTTTTTTTTCAATCTCCATAATCTTCTTTTTTCATTTTTTAAAAGTCTTTTTCTTTCTCTTTCTTTATCTTCAGGAGTAGAAATAATATTATTATTATTTTTTTCTAATTTTTTTTGCATTTTCGGAGCACAACGAGAACAATACCAATTTCCTTCAGGAATATCTTCTTCTTTTAATTTTAAACAACTTAAATGAAATGATCTTGGACAATTATCACATAAAAGTAAATCACCTCCATCTCTACAAATTGCACATAATTCTCTATTTTCTTTTTTATTTAAATTTGATCTTTTTGTCTTTTTGTTTAATATACTAATATTATTTCGCTCTTTATTTACAGTTGATGGTGATTTTGATTGACTATTTGTTTCATCATTTTGATCTTTTTGATTTGAGGCATTTTTAGAATTTAATGGTGATGATTCTCGACTTTTCTTCGTTGACATATATTTTTTTTATAAAAAATTTTAAATTAATTGTCTTTATATTTCCTCTGGAACTGGAAAATTAATTTTTTAAAAATAAATTAATTTAAAACTCAAAATAATTTATTTATTTTTTATTTAGATATATTATTAAGTATAAATGTAAAATAAGATTTTTTGTCAAATAACTTTTTTTTGGAGAAATTATAAATAAAATCAGAAAATATATTTTTGATATGAGTTTTTTAATTAAATAATTGATATTAATTCAAATTTTTAAGTATCAATTAAAAAAACTTTAAAATGAAAATAATATTAATATTTTAATAAAAAATTAAAATGTATCAAATAAAATAAAAAATATTAATTTATAATTATACATTGTATTATAATTATATCTTTTTAAAATTAGGTCATTTTTATGAAGTCAAGTTTATATTTTACTGTAAGAACATAAACTATGTTGATTCGTTGATTAACCTTATTAATATTTTTTTTTAAAGCTCCAAAAATTTTGATGTGGATTTTTTGAATTTTATAATTAATTTTTTGATAATAAGGAAAAATATAAAAATATAGTCACTTTTATTTATTATTGTTATTTGAATTTCATTACATTTTTGTTTATAAAATATTATCTGTAAATCTTTAGATAAATAATTAATTAATAAATATAAAATTTCCTTATTTTGAGGATAGTATTATAAAAGGAATTTTATTTAGATTAGAAATTTTTTGATAATATTTATCTATTATTTTTATTTAGTCTTTTCTTTTATGTATCAATTAAATTAAATCTGATTTTATTTTCCCTTCATTTCCATAAATTACTTCTCCTATTATTATAAATGTTTTGAATGAGTTGTCGAGCCCTTTCCCATTTATATATTTAATTTATAAATTTTTTATTATGAAAAAAATAAGAAGAAATAATGCATTAATGGAAACTACAAAAATAAAAGTATTAAATTTTATCCATTTCAAATTAGAAACTATATGTTTTAAGATTTTATATTTAATGTTATTTGAATTTAAATAAATCATTTTTTATTTGATTAATATTTAATAATAATTATGATAGTACATTCAATAAAAAAGGGAAATCAAATAAAATATAAATCATTGATATTTCAACAATTAAACATAAAATATATGATTCATAAATTAGAATAATGCAATAAAAAAAATATTCCAAAAATGAATAAGAAAAATCCGTATAAAAAATAATTAAACGAAATAATATTTTTTCATTTAAAAAAACATAAAAATATAAATTAAAAATCAATATTTCAAAAAAAAAAATATACTTTTTTTGAAAACTAAAAAAAATGGGAACCGAAAATAGTCATAGTAAAGATGAAGATAACAATTTAATAAACGATAAAACAGAAGATTTATCGATTCAATGGAATGAAATAAGTAGTTACAAAGGAATGAAGAGTGATACATCATCAACAAAAAATAACAAAAACCCAAAAAAAAAAAAAAAATTAAATGAATCATCATCATCAATGTCATCATCATCAGAAACAAAAACAAAAACAAAAGAAGAAACAACAGTATCAAAAAAAGATGAAAGAGTACCATTTAAATTCGAATGGAAAGAAGGAGGAAATAAAGTAACAATAACAGGAAGTTTTTTATCAAATTGGACTGTATTTATTGAAATGGTTAAAAATCCTGAAAATGGTTTTTTTGAATTTAATATAAATTTACCTAAAGAAATACATCAATTTAAATTTGTTGTTGATAATATTTGGAAATGCTCAAATAATTATCCTGTTTCAAATGATGGTCATGGTAATATTAATAATGTTATTGATTTAACTAATTTTATTCCTCCTGAAGAAGAAGATAAAAAAAAGAATAACGATAAGAATGATAATAAGAAAAGTGATAAAGAAAAAAAAAAAAGTAAAAGTAAAAATGATTATGATTGTTATGTTCCTAATAAAAATGAAATGAATATTGATGCTCCTTTTATTCCTCCTCATTATATTAATTTTTATGATATTGATTATAATACTAGACAAAATCTTATTGGGAAAAAAAAATATTTACATTTTGTTGAAAAAGATATTTTAAGTGAAAATAGCTGTTATAAAAATATTTTAAGTTGTCCTCATGTTAATTTAAATCATTGTTGTAATTGTTGTAAAGTAGGAAATGAAGATAAATATGTTAGAAGTTGTTCTTCACAAAGATATAAACATAAATTGCTGACAATTATATATTATAAGCCAAAAATGAATTGTGAAAATGATAGTTAGATTTTTTTTTATTTTTTTGTTTTTTTTTTTTTTTTTTTTTTTTTTTTTTTT
>JAEEGK010007770.1_pt1 | contig 25514 bp, 18 predicted proteins | sample 8958771 | NCBI WGS metagenome assembly JAEEGK01 (sample SAMN16246547, study PRJNA631951) | gut metagenome | biome: gut microbiome; feature: rumen; material: SC-attached | host: Bos | place: Iran: Karaj | collected 2018-10
TTTTTATTATGATCTTTTTCTTCTTTTTTTTCTTCTTTTTTCTTTTTATTATCATCTTTTTTGTCTTCTTTTTTTTCTTTTTCTTTCTTTTTATTATCATCTTTTTTATCTTCTTTTTCTTCTTCTTTTTTCTTTTTATTATCATCTTTTTTATCTTCTTTTTTCTTTTTAATTGTTTCTTTCTTATCTTCTTTCTTATTTTTATCATCTTTTATTTCATTTTCTTCTTTCTTTTCAGAATTTTTTTTTTTTTTTATCTACAAAAGGAATTTTTTTGTTGCTGTTTTCTTTAGATGGATTCGATGATTCATTTTTTAATGTAACACTTTTTTCTAAACCTTTATTATTACTATTTTTATCTTCATTTGGTTTTAATGATTTTTTTTTAGTTAAATTTTTTTTATTATCTCTTAAGCTTTTTTTTGATTTTTCTTTTTTTTTTTCTTTTTTCACAATCTCTTCTGTAATTTCTTCTGTATTATTTGCAATTTCTTCTTCATTTGGTGGACTATTTATTTTTGAACTTTTTTTATCTAAAGATGATTTACTTTTATTATTATTACTCTTTTTTTCTGAAGAATTAGATTTATTTATAAAAGAAGAAGTATTTTCTTGATTCTTTGAATTTTCCATTTTTTTCTATTTTTTGTTAATATTTTATATTTAAAAATAAAAAACAACAAAATAATTTTATTTTCTAAATTTTGTTTATTTTATGAATAAAATATTGAATTAACCTATTTTATATTTTTATGTAATTCATTTCAAAAAAAATAAATAAATATTAAAAAATAATAAAAACTAAAATCTAAAATAATTTGATAAGCCAAAGATATTATCATATATTATCATATTTATATGTTATAGTATTTTTTCTTTTTTGATTTATGCACAAATTATCTGAATGACATTTGATAATATGGGTCTCAATTTATAATTAATAATAAATTTAATTTAATTCTTATATATCTTTTTTAATTATCTATATATTAATAATTAGAATTGAAAAAAAATTCTGGATTCAAAAAAATATGAACAATTATTGAATCTTCTTTTCTATTAAAAATTTGTATTTTATTCATTTTATTTCAACAAAAAGAATCGATAAATATTTGAATTTCATATTTTACAATAATTATAAATATTTTGTTATTAAATGGTTTAAAGGCCATTCATTAAATAAATCTTAAAATTTATTATTTTCAAATATCAATAAAAGGAGAACAACTAACCAACACTTATTATTCAATAAATCTTTTAATTTTTCTTTATTTTCTTATCACTCTCATTTTCAGATAATATATAAATGAATAATTATTACATTTAAATGTATTTAATTAAAATGCATTTAATTATATTATACTTTGATTATACAAACAATAAAATATTAAAACTATTTATATAAAATAACCTTTTTAATATTATTTTTGTCCTTCTACTATTTTAATTTTATTAGCTGGAATTGCTAAAATTATTGGTTTAGGAATTACTTCATTATTATTATTATGTTGATTAATTAGGGTTTTATGATTTTTATAAAATTCTAAACTTAAAAAAGGAATTGTAGTTTTATCTAAATTATTTCTTTTTTTCTTAATTTTATTTTTTTCATTTTCTAAATGCAATTTATTTAAAAATTTTGAAGATTTGATTTTCCTTGGAATAATATAAATATCTTTAATTATTTGAAATAATTTGTTATTTCGGAATTTATAATTTTTTTTATATACCATTGATTTTTTTTTTGTATTATTTATATTTTCAATAAATTCACCTATTAGATTACTTTTATGACTTCTAATACTTTTTTGTTTGAAAATAGACTTTTTTGGTTTATATTTACTTTTTTTGATAATTAAATCACCTGAACTGACATTTAATACCTCTTTATTTTTATCGCTTTTAAAACTTCTTTGATTTTTCAAAAATTTTTTTTGGTCTTTGTGAAGATAATTATAATTTTGTCTTTCAAGTAAATATTTTCCAATTTCAGTTTGTAAAAAATTAATTCTTTTTAATTTTTCTTGAATAAATTTTTGATTATTTTCAAGGGAAATAAAATCATTTTCAATTGAATTAATATTTTCTAAATCTTTTGAAATATCAAGTAAATTATCATATAATTTATTCTCTAAAGTTTTAACAAGATCATTTATTGGCATTGAATAAATTCTTGAAACATGTAATTCATTAGCAAAGCATTTAGTTTCAGCTCTTATTTTTAATAATAAACAAATTTTTTCTCTTAAATTTCCACTTTTTTCCTCTTCAATAATTTTATTTCTTCGTTTTATATTTCTTGCCATCAATAAAATAGTTTTTATAATATTTACTGATTTATGTTCTAAGTTTTCAGGATCGAATATTTTTTTTAATCTTGAATAAGCCTTTTTTTCATTTTGAGTAAATTCTAATTTTTCACTTAATGTTGCTATAAGAATTCCTAAACCTAAAAGTCCTCCAAAAGAAACAAAAAAAATTATTATTCTTCCAAAAAACGTTCTAGGATATTCATCACCAAAACCAACATTAGTAAATGTTATTAAAACTAACCAAAAATTATTCATATAATTTTGAAGGTCATTTAATCCTTTTTTACCTTCTAAAAAATTATTTTTTTCAAAAGATAAACATTCAAAATCTCTTATTATGGCAGATTCTAAAATACAGAGAAAAATTACAAAAAAGGATATTGTTATTATTTTTTTATTATTAATTTCAGATTTTATTACAAAATTCAATCCAGATTCTATTTTATATGATTGACAAATTGTTTGACTCACTCTTGTGTTATATCTACTAACAATCATAACCAATCTAAAAACATTATATAATTTCAATGAATTTAAAGGAAGAAAAATTGCATTTAAACTATATGCATAAATTACATTTAATCTAATTCCTGAAAAAATAATATTTAAATTTGGAGGAAAAAATATTAAAGTAACTATACATTCTAATAATAACCATATAATTAATCCTGAAGAGAATAAATTATCATAATCAGAGATTTTTTTATCAATTTTATATGCATATAATTGATAATTATACTTTATTATTAATATTAAACAAGCTATTATGGAAACTATAAAATTTAAAACTCTTAAAAAATTTTCACTTTTAGTTATTTTTCTGTTTTTTAAATCTAATATAATCTCATATGTCCAAATTTCTATATTTAATTGCTCCATTTTATTATTTAAAAATTGTAAAGACTTTATTGAATATAATTCATTATCAATTAAAGCAAATATCATTGAAATTAAAGATAGAAGGCCTAAAAAAATATCACAATATTTTATTTTCATTAAAATTTTTCCATAATTGGATTTCTTTTCTTCTATTTTTTTTAAACTTTCAATAAAAGTTAAAGGATTGTTATCCATCAAATTCATTGAAGAAGATTTTCTTTTTTTTTTAGATAAAGAATTTAAACTCTTCCTTTGTTTATTAGTATCTGTTAATTGACTTGCTTTTTTTTTATTATCTATAAAATCAATATTTTTGTCTTTATTGTTTTTATTAGAAGAAATAGAATTATTTAAATGAATACTTGAAATAGATTCATTTAAAGGACTGATTTTATTAATTAATTTTTCAATTAATGTTTTATGTGGTATTGTTTTTTTATTTGTTGATTCTGGTTTTGTAAAATCAAATAATTGATCATGAGAAGTATTTTCGTTTAAATTATTAAATTGATAAATTTTTTCCATTAAGAAAATTACTTTATTATTTTATTTTTGTTTGTTAAATTTAAAAGAAATTCTATAAAGATTAAAATTATTATATTAAAAAAATTTTACTTTATAGATAGCTTATAAATATATTTTTTCAAATTTAAGGTTTAGAATTAGAATGAAAATCTTCAATATTATTTTTTTATACTTTAATTAAATATTTTTGTTCCCAATATAAAATTACATAAAATATTTTAATTATTTTTAATTTTTTTATTTACAAAATTTGATTATCTGTGACATTGATTTTTTTCTTTTTAGAAATTATTTTTTTTTGGATTATGTTGATTCAATTTCCATTGGTAAAATTATCTTTGGAAATTGGAAAACTTAATTTAAATCTCTAAATAATATTTTTCGGTTTTTTCTTATTTTTTTAAATTTTCTGAATTCTATTGATATTTTGTTAAGATATTATTTATCAATTAAACATTCAAATGACTGATTTACTCTCTTTATTAATTTATCTCTTAAAAAATAATGTATTTAATTTACAAAAACAATATGAAATTTATATTTTAAGATGAAAAAATAAATTAAGGTTAATTTAGGATTTTCTTTAATTAAACATATTAATCTAAATATAAAATTTTTATATTTTTTTATTCAATAAAATTAAAAATATAAAATAATTAAGTTTAATGAAAAATTATAAGCTAAAAAATTTTTCGATTCAAATTTTTTTTATTTTTTTTCCTACTTGTGATTAAGAGAAAATGTTCTTTTCAATTATTCAATTAATTGTCAATACATTTTATATTTATATCATATTATCATATATACACTTTTCATAATATATTACATTTTCATATTAGGATTTTTTATTATTATTTAATTTATTTCCTATAAATTCCATAAATTTTAATGAATTAATTGATTTAAAATTTATTTTTTCTTTTGTTTTTTATAAAAATAAGTTTTTGAGAAATTCCTCACAAAAAATGACGTAAAATATTGTAGAAGTCTTTTTTTTTTAAATTTTCTGATAATTATTGGAGTTCAATTCGATAAATTAATACTTTCTAAATATCTGTATTTGGAATAAATATATTATATTCTATTGAATTTCAATTATAAAATAAATTAAACACTCCAACTTTTTTAAATTCATATTCTTAAAAATTTCAAAAACAAATTACTGTCCAGAAAAAAATAATGTAAAATTATATATTAATTAGTTTCATTTTATTTAATTTTTGAATTTTATTCTATTTTTCTTTTTTATTTATTTAGATTCATATATTAATTAGATTTAAATTTAATTTATAAATATTAATAAATTATTTAAATGGGAATTTGTTGTAATAATTCAGATTTAAACAAAAAAAAGTTAAATCAAAATTCTTTTCATATTGAATTCACCGATAACAATAATAATGAAAGTTATTTAGAAGATCATTTTTATAATAAAAATAATTATTTTTTTAATGAATCTCTATTTACTTATACAGGAAGAGAATCATTAACAGAAGTAGAAAAAGAATTATTATCAATATCATTGATATTTGAAATTAATAAAGTTCGAAGTAATCCAAAAAAATATATAAATCAAATTGAAAAATATAGAAATAAAATAATTACAAATCAAAAAAATAATTCTATCGTTAAAGTTTCTCATTCTAATGCAATTGTGTTAAAAAATGGAAAAGAATCTTTTGAAAATTGTATAAATTTTTTGAATAATTGTAAACCAGTGAATTTATTAAAAAATGAACCATTATTACAAATACCTTTTCCTGAAAAAGATATAAATCAAAGTTCAGATAATGAATATATTAAATTAATTTTAAGGAAAAAAATAAATGAATTAAAAGAAATAAATGATAATATTCAATTGAAAAAATTTCATTATGATATTAATGGTGAATGTGCTGAAGCTTCTTGTGTAATGCAATTAGTTGATGATAGTCAAAATGATTTGATTAGAAGAAAAAATATTTTAAGTGATGATATAAATATTATAAATGTTAATTGTACTTTACTTTCGAAAGGAATTATAATATTTTATATTGCATTTGGTTCCCAATGACTTTTTTTATATATAATTTATATAATTTTATTATATTTTAATAATAAATTAGTCTATATATTAAATATTTATTATTTGAAGTACTAAATTTCATTTTTTTTTGGAATTTAAAGATTTTTTTTCATTAATAAAACCTTGACTTTCATTGTATTTTTCTATAGATTTTATCTTTTTTTTAATTAACCATACATTGCCTGAACAATTATATTATCTTTGCATCTACAATAAAAGTATACTTTTATAATAAACCAAATAAATAATAATTTCCATAATCCATACCAAGGTTTAGTAAATTGAATTTTTCCAAGAAGACCTGCTCCTAAAGTTATATCATTAGTTAACATTGTTATAATACATTGAGTTCCATTCAATCCTTTTTTAGAAGAATTAAAATATGATATTACTATAGAAAATCAATTTGTTTGAATAAGAAAAATTTTTTTATATTTTTGTTTTACATAATTTAAATTAATTTGATTTTATTATTTTATATTATTATGTTGTTTAACTAAATTATTAATTTTATTATTTTTTTCTTTTTGGAATTTTTCTTCTATTTTATAATTGTTTTGGATTTGATTTAATTGTTCGATTCTTTTTTGCTCTTTTTCTCTTTGTTCTTTTAAATTATTTTTGGCTTCTTCAAATTCTTGTATTAATTGATTATTTTTATTTTGATATTTTGTAAATAATTCTCTTTTTATTTTATCTTTCATTTGAATTAAATCATTTTTATATTTTTCCTCAATTTCCTTTACTCTTTGATTTATTATTTCTGCTTTTTGAATATTACATTCTTCTTTTAAATTTAAATAAACATTATTTTCATATTCTTCTAATTTTTTTTTAGTTGCATATTCAATTTTCTTTTTTCTGATTTCAATTTCTCTTTTTTTCTTATTTATCAATTCCTCTTTTATTTTATCATATACTTCACTTTTAATTTTTTCATATACTTTTTTATATTCTTCATTATAAATTTCTTTTTTACAATTTTTTCTGATTTTTTCTTTTAAACGTTCTTCAAGAAATTTTTCCTTTTCTTCATTTTGATTTATTTTTCCTTCTGACATAATTTGTTCCATTATTTAAGAATATTTAAATTAAAATAAGAAAAAACATTAAAAAAATTTACCAAAAAAGAAATAAACATTTCTTTTAAATTCTTAAATAAGATTAAATTAAATTAAATTCTAAAAATAATAATTAATCAAAACAAAAGAAATCAAAACTCATATATTACCCTTAAAAAATAAAAAATTCTTAAATAAATATTTCCTTTAATCAATAATATTAATTTTTCCTAATCTCCCAACATCATATCTTCCAATATTTTCTTCAGCACATAAAATAATACAAGTTCTTGAAGGAAGATACATTTGAATATAATTACTTCTATTCATCCAAGGTTCTCTTATACTAGGGAAAGAATTTTTATGTCCATAATCTAATCTATCTTTACCGAAAAATCTACCTTCATCAGTATCAAGAACAATTTTATGTGGAGTTGACCAACCAGTTCCAACACGATAATTTTCAAAACTTTTAGAAGGATGAAAATTAAAAACAAATAATAAATCACCTTTTTGAAAAATAAGTAATTTATCTTTTTCATCTTGTGATATAATAACTAATCTCCCATCATTTAAAACATTAAAAACATCATCAAGACAAATCATAGCAAGATCCCAATTATATAAAAATTTATATCTTAAAAAGTGATTATCACATAAATCCCATCTTCTCCTACATCTAAAATAAGAAAAGTCATTCCCTGGTCTTGGGAAATCAACCCATTCAGGATGTCCAAATTCATTTCCCATAAAATTTAAATAAGCTTCTCCTCCTAAAGCGAAAGTAACCATTCTAATCATTTTATGTAATGCTATTCCTCTATCAATAATAACTGATCTTTTACCTGAACATGACATATTCCAATAAATTTCTTTATCCATTAACCACATTGATATTGTTTTATCACCAACAATACTTTGATCATGACTTTCACAATATCCTATATGCTTTTCTCCAGGACGACGAAATGTACATGAAAAAACAATAGAACCCATTTCCCATTGTTCATCTTTTAAATTTTTTAATAAATGAATCCATTTATCACATATTGACATATTTAATCTATAATCAAATCCAAAACCTCTTTCATGAATAGGTAAACATAGAAAAGGCATTCCACTTACATCTTCTGCTACTGTTATAGCACCTGGATGAATTTTATGAATAAGGTAATTTGCTAACATTGTATATACTGCACCATCTTCATCAGAATTTTCTCCAAAATATTCATGATATGCTCCTGAGAATCTGTAATTAATTCCATGATTTTTATATAATATTGATGTTATACCATCAAAACGAAAACCATCAAAATGAAATTCATTTAACCAAAAAGCACAATTACTTAATAAGAAACGTAATGTTTCATAAGAGGAATAATTAAATAAACGTGAATTCCATTGTGAATGATATCCACGACTTCCACCATGGAAATATAAGTGATCTGTTCCATCCCAATAATTAATTCCATCAGCAACATTTGAACTAGCATGAGAATGAACAATATCAATTAAAACAAATAAGCCTTCTTGATGTGCTTTATCAATTAAATATTTTAAATCTTCTGGAGTACCACTTCTAGAACTAACAGCAAAGAAATTAGTAACATGATAACCAAAAGAAGCATAATCAGCATGTTCCATTATAGCCATTAATTGAATGGCAGTATATCCACTTCTTTTAATTCTAGGAATAATATTATCTGCAAATTCCTTATAAGTACTAACTCTTTCTTCTTGACTACTCATTCCAACATGACATTCATAAATTCTAAGTGAGTGTGGTCTAGACATATGACCATTAAAACTCCAATTATATTGATAAGGAGGATTCCAGAAAACTGCATCAAATAGGAAAGATTGTTTATTTTGAATTAAAAATCTACTCCAAATAGGATTTCTATCTGCTCTTGAATTATCATTTAAAACAACTGAACATTTTATTTTTGAATTATGTGGAATTGCAGGTTGTCCATTATTATTAGGAATTGTTAATGTCCAACAACCAAATTGATCTCTTTGTGCCCAATATTGATCTCTGTTCCATCCATTGAAATCACCACATAATGCTATTCCCTTCGCATTTGGTGCATATTCTCGATATACTATGTCGTTATTTGATTGAAGGTGAATACCATATTTTTGGTAACTATTTGCAAAATTTTCTATTGAACCTTCATTTCTTTCTATTTCTTCTAATTGACGTTTGAAGTGCTCTAAACGAGAATTTATTTGGTAATTATAGTTATTTATATCTTCCATTTTTTAATGTTTTATAAATGGATTTTTTATTTAAAAATTCAAAATATAAAAAAATATAAACTTCATTAGTAATTAATATACAAATACTAAAATGACATAAAAAAAATCAAAGAAAAAAAAATAAAAAACAAAAAATAAAATAAATAAACAATAAAATAAATTAAAATAAATATCCATTGCAATCAAAATAAAAAATATAAAAAAAATGAGTAGAAAAGTAGCAGCAAAAACAACAGTAACAAAAAAGGAAACAACATCTCCACCTCCAACAGAGAACGAATCATTATTATTATTTGCTAATGGAAGAGAGGTTCTTCCAGGAGATCTTTTAACAGCTTTGGAAAAATTAGGATATGATCAAGCAAATCCAAAATTATATCATTTAGTCAATGATTTGGAAAAAGATGTAACTGGAAAAATGAGTGTAGTAAATGTTGCTCGTGTTTTAAAAACAAAACCATCAGAAGATGAATTAAGACAAGTTCATCGTGCTTTTACTTTAGATGATCATAATGAAATTGGAGTTGATGATCTTATTAGAGTTGCTAATATTGTTGATGAAGATCCTAATCAACCTTTTGAAGAATGGGTTAATAAATTAAGTGCTAATAAAAAAGGATTCACTTATGATGAAATGGCAAAAATTATCACCACTGAAGAAGTCGAAGAAGAAGAGGAATAAATTTGAAAAAATAATTAAATAAATTATTTAATTATTTTTTAATGTTTTTATTTAAGAATTTTTAACAAATTTTTTTCATTTTTTTATTTTTTTTATTGAGAAATAATATAAATATTTAAATATTATTTCATATAAAATAAAATATGAGATTAAATTAATGTTAAATATTATAAAATGACTTTGTAACCATCATAAATTAAATATAGAACTAAATTAAATACTTTTATAACTATAATTAAAGTAAATTAATTTCATATTATACATTTCTATCAATAACAAAAGCATCATTTGAAATATTTAATTTTATTTGCTCCCATTAAAATAACATCAAAATACCATCATTAATTAAATTTTTTTATTCTTTATTTATTATAACTAATTAATCCTTGAGATGCTACAGATCTATATATATTTCCTAATATACAAATAACTATTTTAATTATTATATTCATTTTTTAAATAGATTACCTTAATTTTTTTATTTCAAATAAATGACTTTTTTTATATAATATATTATCAAATTACTTTATAATTTTTTGAATAAAAATCATTATTTTATTTCTTTCTAAATATGGATAAATAGTAAAATTATAATATCACATAATAATTTTGAAAGAAATTAAAAAATAAATAATACTTTTATGACTTTTAAAGTCATTTATATATATCTTAAAATCTTAAAAAATGAATCTTCCTTTATACCTAAAATCAAAAAATTGAAATTTTAATGTCTCTAAAAATCAAAAAAAAATATAATGTTAAAGAAATAAATTAAAAAAATTATGAAAACAAAATTGAAACAAAAAAATATTTTTTATTTTATTTTTAATATTTTATAGTGATTCCATAATTAGTATAAATTAAAAGAAAAATATATATATAAAAAAAATCTCAACTTCACTTCATTAAAATAAAAATTCAAAACAAATGACTGGGTTGTTTAGAAAGAGATGTTAAAATAAATTAGGTGATAAATTTTTTTTGGGAAAAATGTAATATTTTAAATAATATAATGCTCTTAAAAATCTTGTTCAGTATTAATTATATTTTTTAAAAATTTATAAAAGGCTAATATAAAAAACTTTTTAAAAAAAAAGAAAGTAAAGAAAATGGGAAAGAGAAAAATAGAAATATCTAAAATTAAAAATAAGTTAACAAGTCAAATAACTTATTATAAAAGGAAAAAAGGTTTAATAAAAAAAGCAATGGAATTATCCTTATTATGTGAAGTAGATTTTTTTCTAGTGATAGTGGATCATAAAGACAGATTAAGTGTTACTTGTTCAAAAACAGAAATTCAAGAATTTATTAGGAAAAATATTTTAAATATGAATAATAGAATTATAAAAGAATCTTTAACTTTAAATGATTATAATAAAATATTTGGTCCTGAAAAAAAAATTAAAACTTATTTGAATAATATTGATATTGAAGAAGAGATAAAGAAATTAAATAATAAAAGAAAAGACATAAATGATTATTTTTTAGGAAATAATAATATTTTTAACAATAATAGATTTTATTGTTTAAAATTATCAGAAAATTCAGAATTAAATGATTCTTTTTCAAAAAATAATAATTCTATAATTTTTAAAGAAAATAATAAAGAAGAAAAACAAAATGAAAAAGATGTTTATCCTTTATTTAAGAAAAATGAAATATCAATTTTTATTGAAAAACAAAAAGATATAAATACAAAAAAAATAATGAATAAAACAAACTCTAATTCTTTTTCAATGAATTCTCAAAATCAATTTTATAATATCAATTATCCTTTTATTTCAAATATTAATAGAAATAATTTAATTGAAATGAATAATCAAAATCAAAATTATCAAAATCATCAAAATAATATTTATAATATGATGAATATGATTATAGGCAATCAAAATTATATAAATCAAAATAAAGAATTTAAACAAAATGAGAAGTTCTGTGTAAATCCTGTTTTGAATGGTTTAGATTTTTTTTATTGAAAATTATATTGAAATGTATAATTTTAAATGTAATGACTCTAATCTATTTATTGGATAAATACAAAATGAATTTAAGAGAATTAACTATGAAATTGAAAAAAAAGATTAATTCAATAATATATAATAACAGTAATTATATAGTTATTTTATTATAATAGATATTTAATATTAATCTTTTTTTGAAAAAAGAAATTGAATAAATATTTAAGGAATTTTTGATTAAATAATAAAAAGTTATTTGTTTAAGTTTTTACTTTAATATAGTTTACTTATTTTAAAAATTATTAATAACTTTTATTTTATTATAAATTAAATATGAATTAATTTTATGTTTTATTCTTTAATTTTGAAATTTTTTCAATTCCAAAAATGAAGATAAAAAAAATTTCTTTGATAAATACATTTAGTTCTGTGAATAATGAATTAAAACAAATTATTACTCATCATAAAAATCCTTCTTATTATAAGGTTGAAGCAATTAAAAATAATAATAATATAAATAAACTCATTCAAGAAAGTAAAAGTTTTTTATCTTCAGATCACACAAATTCAGGAATAACATTAGATCAAACGAAAATTAATTATGTAAAACCTAATTTGAAAAAGCAAAACTTTAATTTTTTAAATTCAAAAGAACATCGAAATTTTATGAAAATTTTTAATTATAATATAACAAGATCAATAAGTAAAAATAAAAATGATAAAAAAACAACATTACAAAAAGATTCTTTAAAACATTCTATGGAAATAAAAAAGAGAGTATGTAAAAGAAGTAACTTTAAACTAGATAATGTAAAAAATATACATTTAGTAAAAGAAAATAAAATAAATTATAAATCTCCAATAAAAGTTTTATATAATAGTAAATCTACTAATATTATAAATAATAAAACTTCAGAAAAAAATTTAAGTCATAACTCATCTTTAATATCAGATACTTCGATTTTTAACAGTAAACCTTCAATTTCAATAACTTCTACAATCTCTTTTTCAAAAAAAGAAAGTTTAAATAATAGTAAAATTGAAAATAAAAAAGATGATATCCAAATGACTTATTCTGAAGACGAAAATACAACAAGAAACATAAAAAAAGAAGGAAATAATGATTTTCAAAATTTTTATGAAAGAATAAATAAAAAATTATTTGGATGTTAATATATATAATAATATGTATATATTTTTGATAAAAAATTAATATAAATCATTATTTTTAAAAAACTTAACCCAAATTCATTTCAAAAAATATAATTAAGTTTTTAACTAAACAAAAAGAAAAAAGATAAAAAAAATTACCAAAAAAAAATAAAAAAGAAAAAAATATATTTTACAAATATTCAATTCTCTCTTCTAACTCTACAAAATCTTCTCTAAATTTTTCATCAATTTCTAACATGGAAAACAAAATATCAGTAAATTTCATGCTATATCTTTTTAAATAATTCTTCAAGACTAATTTCATAGAAATAGTATCATTTAATTCTCTAATATCACAAAGAGAATTAAAAGTTAAAGTAGAAGCAAATAATAAACATAAACCAAGTGAAAAAACATCACTTTTAAAAGAATTATGTTCAGTATATTTACTTTTACTTTTTTCTTGTAAAGCATGAAATAATATAGGACTCATATATAATTCAGTACCTCTTATAGTTTGTTTGACAGTAGCTCTATTATTAGTCATTAATTCTTTTGCTTCTCCAAAATCAGCAATTCTAAAACTTTTATCTGGAAATAATAATATATTTTGAGGTTTAATATCTCTATGAGATATTTTATGTCTTTGTAATTCTGCAAAAGTATGAACTAATTCTTTTAATATTATTAATAATTCTTCTTCACTATAATAATTCTTCTTTGCTTTTCTTTGAATTATTTCCTTTTCCCAATCTCTAACTGCTAAATCCATTAAAACATACATTACATATGTTGTTTTATCTAATTTTTTTGTTTCTATCCCGTGAATATTTACTAAATTTAAATGATATGGTAATAAATCTAATAACATTTTATATTCTGATTCTAAGGCATTTATTTCTTTCTCTGAATTTGCTAATATTTTTTTCATAGCATATCTTTTTTTATTTGGAGCTTCTACTTGATATATTTTACCAAATGTTCCTTCACCTATTTGTGATAATATTGTATAATCATCACTTTTAAAATTACTTGGATTTTGTGGAATTTCTTTTTGTTGTTCGAATAATTTATATGTTTTTAAATTTTTACTTGATTTTGGAAAATTATAAGGATATGGTACTTTATTATTATTACTATTATTTATATTTACATTGACATTTAAATTTATATTTATATTATTAGATAATTTCCTTGGAACCCTTTCATTGTTTTCATTATCATTAAAATCTAATTTTCTCATTGAGGGAGAAAAATTTTTTCTTTTCATTGAATTAACTCTCATAATTGGATAATCATTTTCAGGATTAAATTCACTAATATTATTTTCTTTTTCTCCAAAAGTTTCATTATGATTTAAATCTCTTGTTATATTATTTGATGAATATCCTCTGACTCTTCCAGGAGCCGCAGATTTATATAATTTATTATCTATTTGTTTTGAATTTCTTAATTTATTAATTGAATAATTTGTTTGATTAACATCTTTTTTCAAATCACTTATTGAAATTTTTGGAAATAAATTAGAATTTTTTCTCATTATTACATTATTTTCTTCTTCATCATCATCTTTTGAATTAATATTTTTACATAAAAATCTTTCTTTACATTTAGGACACATCCATTTATGAAATTCATAGAAATTTAACATATGACATTTTCCACAAACAATAATTTTCTTGTTATTTAATTCTCCTTCAAATAATAATCCATTGCATTCTTTTTTATGATAAAATTTATAATTTGGAATTTCACTTTTTAATATATTACAGCAAGGAATATTATCAGGTTTAGCTTCTTTACCATTAAATATTGTTTCTTTGATGACAATTTTCATTAATTTAAATTCATAAGGATTATAAACTTTTGCAGCTGAATTAAATTCTTTTCTACATATTATACATTTCCATTTAATACTGAATTGTCCAATTTCTAAACCACATTTTAAACAAGCTAAATTTTTATTTTTTTGATTTATAAATAAGTATTTTTTACATTTTGGACATTTCATTACATCATTAATTATTGCATTACAATGATATTTTTCCCAAGTTGCAGGTTTATATATTTCATTTTCTATTTTTTTATCTATTGAAGTATAATAATCACAAGCACAGTGATTACAATGAAATAAAACAAAATTACTATGATATATTCTTTTACAATTTAAACATAATAAATAATTTAAATCATCTAATATAAACATTTTATTTCCACATGAATGAATAGGTTCTGAATGGTGGTTACAATGAGGAATATAATTATTTCCATTGTATTTTTCACAGGATAAAATATTATTAATTGAATGAATAATTTGATTTATCCTCTCACATTCAGGTTCGTAATAATCTTTTTGTATTATTTGAATTATTTTATTTAATGTTCCACTCTGTAATATAATATTTTTAGGAATTAAAGATATTTGTAAATATTTTTCAAAAGTTGGAAAAAAATCTTGTTTTGAAATTTCCAAAATTTTAGGAAACAAATCTTTATATTCTTCAACTGCTAAATTTAAAATTGTTTGTTCTTCTTTTGTTAAATTTATACTATTTTTATGATTGTTATACTCCATATTGAAATTATATAATAAACAAAAAAAAAACTTTTTTAATTAATTAATTATTTATATTAAAATTAAAAAGTTCATCAATTATAAAAATGGATAATAATAAAAAGAATAATCCATATGATGAAACTGCAATTCCAATGGGTTTAGATTTAAATAATTTTCTACCTCAAAACAATCAAAATATTCCAAATAAGATTTCAGAATCAAATGATATTCCTGTAATTGAAGAAGTACAAAAACAAAATCCAAGTTTTAAAAGTATAATTGAAAACAGGATTAAAAATTTAGGAACAGTTTCTAACATTTGGAAAGGAGGAAGAAATAAATCAGAAGCTTTTCAAGCAGCAAATTCTTTAAAAGATTTAGGAGCAATAAATGATGTTTTTAATTACTTTTTTATTAAAACTGAATTACCTAAAATTGATGTTAGAACAGATGATATTATTAATATATTTCCTATGATTTTGCAAATGATTTCATCTAAATATGATATTTATTTTAAAAATGGAATTTTAAGTGCTTGGAAAATTTTAAAATTATATTATGATATTATTGTCAATACTAAACAAGCTCAATTAATGAATCCTGGAGGAATTGATTTAAATAGAGAAGATAAAATTAAAAAATATAATATTATTATTAATTATTTCCAACAAATTAAAAGAATTGAAAATATTACCAATCATTTAAAAGGAAAACCAATTGAAGGTTTAGACCTAATTCAATTTATGAGTGAGTTAGATTATTTCCTTAGAAAATCTGAAGGAAATTGAAAATAAATATTTTTTTAAAATTTATTAAAAATTTATTTCTTATTCAATTTTTGTGCCGTTTTTTTAATTAATCATAAAACTTTAACAAAATAAAATTAAAAGAATAGTATTTTTAGATAATAAAACATGATAATTACATAGACTATATTATAATTTATAAAACAATTCTTAAGAAAATTAAAATTTATTTTAAAATTATTATCAAACAACAAAAATTATAATTAAAAAATTAAAAAAACGAGTGTTAATAACAACACTAAATAATTTCATATTCCTGGTCATTTTTATGTTCATTTATTTTTTGCTGTCCCCTAAAGGTTATCTTCATTTAAATATAAAATACAAATGAAATATAATATAAAAAGAACTCATTGATATTTCAAATTTTTATATTTTTTATTGTTAAATATATTCTTTTTCTTTTTCCATTAAATTAAAACAGTATAAAAAACTCAAAAACAAAAACTTTATTCTCCCTAAACAAATAAAAAATCGAAAAAAAAATGAATAAAAAAAAATAATAAAAAACCAATAAAAAATTTTATATTTAAAAAAACAAAAATAAAAAATGAACAAACCAGAAGAGAAAAACGTAATGCCAAGAAATAAAAAAATAACAAAAAATTCTCGTGGATATGGTTTAAAGCAAATAGCCCAAATGACATTAGGAAGTGGAAACATAGATTTAGCAGTTGAATTACCAAAAGGAGAAGATTTAAATGAATGGTTAGCAGTAAATACAATAGAATTTTATAATGATATAAATTTATTATATGGAATGTTAATTGAATTTTGTACAAAAAAAAGTTGTCCTGTAATGTCAGCAGGACCAAAATATGAATATTTATGGGCAGATGGAACAAATGTTAAAGCACCTTTAAAAGTTAGTGCTTCAGAATATATTGAATATTTAATGACTTGGGTTGAAAATCAATTAAATAATGAAAGTGTTTTTCCTTCTGTTATTGGAGTTCCTTTTCCAAAAAATTTTTTACAAATTATTAAAATTATTTTTAAAAGATTATTCAGAGTTTATGCTCATATTTATTATACACATTTTCCTCATATAGTTATGCTTGGTTGTCAATATCATTTAAATACTTGTTTTAAACATTTTATCTTTTTTATTGATAGGTTTAATTTAGTTGAACCTAAAGAATTGGCTCCACTTGCTGAATTAATTCAAAAATTTAAAGAAAGAAGAAATGAACAAAACAATAAAGTTTAAAAAAAATTTCATTAAGTTCAATAATCAATCATTCTTTTTTTCAAGATTTTTTAATTGATTTATTGATAAATATTTTAAATTTTAATTTTTTAGATTGAACAAATTATTTACTTATAAATGTATTTCATTTAATAAAATTTTTTATAATTAAAATTTAATTTATTATAAATGAGAAAAAGAAAACTCACTCCTTTAGAAGAAAGATTTGAATTATTTACTTTCTTTTTAAATGATATAGACAATTTCATTGATAAAAGAGATATTATAGAAAAATTTCCAGATCAAATAAAATTATTAGATGAAATTGAAAGAGGAACAAAAATATATGAATTAATAAGGGAAAATAATCTAAGAGAATTTGAAAAAATTGAACAAGAAAAAAGAGATAAAATAGATAGAAAAAGAAAAGGAATTAGAGAAGTTATAATTATAAAAGAAATAACAGAAGAAGATATTGAAAGAGAAATTTTACAAGTTCATCAAAAAAATATTCAAACTAAATTATCTTTGAATCCTTCTTATTTTGGTCAAAAATCTTTTGTTTTAATAAACTATAATTATTTTGGGGAAAATGAAATTAAAGAAATGTCATCTATAATAAAAGATAGAATAAAAGATTTATTACTTGAATGTTTTGAAAATGCAATAGATCCTTATAAAGAAACTAAAAAACTTATAAGAGAAAGAAAAGATTTTATTCTTCGTAATAAAAAATATAATCTTGATGATAAAATACCTGAAAAAATTTTGGTTTTAAAAAATGAAATGTATAACGATAAAAATTTAAGAAATAATAAAATAAATCAAAATATGAGTATCTTTAATTTACTTTCAGATATGGAAAAAAATAATAAATTAATACATCAATTTATATATGATAATGAAATTGATAATCTGAATAAGCAAAATGAAGATATAGGAATAAATTCAAAAAAACAATATCAAACAATATCTAGTTTTTCAGATAAATACGGTAATCTAATAAACAATGATTTTAAATATACAAGAAATTCTTCTTCAAATAATAGATATTATTCAAATCTTCCCTCTTCAAAAATAAAAAGAGAATATACATCATTAAGTAAATCCAATTTTATGAATAAACAAATATCAAGACCAAAAACTTCTTCTAGTAGAGTTGAAACTTCAGCTAGTAATTTTAAAAGTTATTCAAATACTCTTACTCTAAGTAATAATTTTGTAAAAAAATTAAATGTATCGACACCTTCAATTAATCATTCATTATTTAATAAAAAAAAGAATATTCTAAATGAAAATTTAAAAGATTTATTTAATGCAAATGAAATTCAATATTTAACTAATCATGGTTTAAGTAATGATAATAAAATTGATTATACTTCCTTTAATTATGATTATTCTAAATTAATAAAATTAAGAAATACTAAAAAAAGTCAAAGAATAAATATTAAATATCCTATTTTTGCTATTTCTCAAAATATGTTAAATTTTGGGAAGTTTTTTATTTTCCCTTCAATTGACAATAAATCCAAAAAAAAGGATCACAAAATTTATAGTGTAAGAGATAAGAAAAAAAAAGTTAAAAGAACAAAAAATTAAAATTTTATCCATAATAAAATATCGAAGAGATTGTAATTTTCCAATTTTATTTTTTAAAGTAATATTTATATATATGTATAAAAAAAGTTTATATTTAAAAAAATAAAATAACAAAAAATATCATAAAATATGATAAAAAAATAACAAAAAACTTTAAAATTTAAAAAATCAAAAAAAAATAATATAAAATAAAAAAAATGGAAAATAAAACCCAAAATTTAAAGCTTAGACAATCAAAATCAATACCAGACCCAATTAAAAAAAGAATATCATCTCCAAATCAACATCACAAGCGTAGATCAAATCAACTTAGAACAAATAAAATATTAGATAAACAAATGTCTTTAGCAAATCCTTCAGAAAAAGAATCAAAAGATAAAGAAGAAACAGAAAAAAAAAAGATATTAGCTTCAGATATTAAAATAGAACAAGGACAAAATTCAATATATGCAGGGACACATGCAGGAACTGATGAAACTGGAAATATAAAAGAAAATCAAGATACTTATTGTTTTATAGAAAATATATTTGGATTAAATAATTGTAATGTTTATGGTGTTATGGATGGTCATGGAACAAATGGTCATTTTGTAAGTAAATTTTGTGGAGAAGCTTTAAAAAAATTTTTTTCTGATGAAAATAACATTATAACTAAAAAAGAAAAAGGAAAATTAACAAAAGATTTATTATATCAAAAATTAACAAATAACAATTATTCTCTTTTAAAAAAATTTTTTAATAATTTACAAACAGAATTAATAGATGCAACATTTGATACTCATTTTAGTGGTACAACAATGGTAATAATATATCAAATAGAGAATAAAATAATATGTTCAAATATTGGTGATTCAAGAGCAGTATTAATATCAAATATAAGTAATGATGATTTTCAAGTAATAAGTTTAAGCAATGATCAAAAACCAACAAATCCAGAAGAACAAAAAAGAATAGAAGAATCAGGAGGAGAAATAGCAACTTGTGATGATGAAAAGGAAAATGAAGAAGGTATTAAAAGAGTTTGGGTTAAAGGAGAAAAATTTCCTGGTATTGCTATTAGTAGAACTTTAGGAGATGAAGTTGCTAAAAGTGTTGGTGTTATTTGTACTCCTGAATTTATTGAAAAAAATATTACTAATAATTGTTATATTATTGTTGCTTCTGATGGACTTTGGGAATTTTTTTCTAATGAATATGTTAAAGATTTAAGCTATAAATTATATCTCTCTAAGGATTTTGTTGGTTTAATTAAAAATCTTATGATTGAAGTTAGTGGAGAATGGAGTGCAGAAGGACCTATTAGAGATGATATTACTGTTATTTGTCATGCTTTAGATTTGAAATGAAATTTGTAGGAATTTAATTCGTTTTTTTTTTTAAAAATTGTGTTTTTTTAGATTTAAATTAATTCAGGCTATTATTTTAATAATATATTAAATAAAAAATTTTTTATCTGATAAATTAAAAATATTCTATATTTTCATAGACTATTATATAATAATTATATAATAAATATTTCAATAATATTTTTTAATTATTTGGTAATAAAAATGGTTTATAGGTTTTCTTCTTTTTTTTTATGACTGGTTTTTGGTTTATTAAATTATTAATATCAAAATTTTCTTTTTTTTCAATAATTATTTGATTAGATTCATTATTTAGATTTTTTCCAAGCATTAAATTTTGAATGATTTTAGCTTTATCACTTATAGTATAACTTTTTTCAATTGGTCTAAATTTCTGAGTATTTATTTTTGATTCAATACTTTCAATTCCTTCTAAAATATTTTTATTATCATTATTATTATTGATTTTATTTATTTTATATGATTCCAATCTTTTTGCAAATTTTTCATTAAGTTTTTGCTTCATTTTATCCTTTGATAAAGAATTTTGAACTTCTTCTTTTCTTTTTATATTTTCTTCATTTATTTTTTGTTCAAAAAATTCTTCTTCTTGATTTTCTTGATTAATTAAATTATTATCTTTTTCTTTATTATATATTTCTATTGTTTTATTTGTCATTAAATCCTCTTTTAATTTTTTTCTTTTTTCTTCTTCTTCTTCTTTTCTTTTTAGATCATTTTCTTTTTTTATTTTTTCAATAAAAGAATTAGATTCTGAACTTTCATTTAAAGATTTCTTTTTATTAAATTCTTTTGATTCATTTAATTTCATCATAAATTTTTCAATACTTAATTTCGTCTTAATTTCTTTTTCTAATTTAGTCTTATGAACTTTATTATCTTCTTTTTCATTTATATTATTTTCAATCGGCAAATCCCCTTTAATATTATTATTATCAATAATTGATGAATTATTTTGAAACAAATTTCCAAAAGATATTTGACTATTAAAATGTACTTTAATACTTTTATTTCTTGAATCATTTGTATTATCGTTGTTGGTTTCATTTATTTGAATAAAAACTTTTTTATTTTCATTTGAATTATTATTTGCGTTAAAAAAGAATATATCATTATTTTCTTTGTTTTCAAAATTTATTTTGTTATCATTTTTGATATTTGATTTTGATGTATCAATTTCATTTTTACAATTAGAAAAATTATTTTTTGGAACTGAACAATTTTCTCTTTTACTAGTTTGAATTAAACTATTTTCATGCAAAAAACTTAAATTTTTTCCATTGATTGAACTTGTATCATCAAAAATATCTTTAAATAAATTATAAATACTTATTTACTTATACTTTTATTATTTCCATCTTCAAAAGTTATCCTTTCCCCAGGATTTTGATTATTAGAAAAAGGTAATTTGAATTCATGCTATAAAATATTTTGATTTATTAATTTACATTATTACAATTTTCACAACATCCCATTTATTTAATTAATTTGTTTTAAATATTTAAATCAAAGTTTTATTTTTCAAGACTATATTAAAAGTTTAATACAATATAAAAAATATTCTGAAGTTAAGTAAATATATACTATAAACTTATTTAGAGTTTATTATTTAGGCAAACTTCAATAGTAGCTAAGGAATCAGTAAAGAATTCAATATCTGAATTTTTTATTTTTACTAAAAGAGGAATTTGTATTTTACATTCTCAATACAAACATTTATATGATAATGAAAATATTAAATGTATTTGAAGTTAAAAGAAAGAAAAAAGAATCATTTATCAGAAGAAAACAAATTATATTTTAAATATATAGGTATATATATATTTAAATTAATGAATTTATAAACAAACTCACCATTTATTCATTATTTAAAAAAAATAATAATAATTATTTAATAATCATTACTCTAATATTTTCCATTTAAAGTTAAAGGAGTTAAATCAGTTTTGAATCGATATGAATTAATAGGATAAACAATAGGATTTGCTGACAAATCTGTTCTTCCTAATTCATAATTTTTCATTGAATCTATAAAAATAAAAAAAAAATTTTACAAGGATTATCTTTGTTAATTGTATAATGAATTTCATTTTGAGTATATCTATCATTATTAACATATCTCATATTTTTATTTTTTGTATTATTGTCATAACTCTCTGGAAATTGTTTTTGATTATTATAATTATCATAAAATTGTTTTTCTCTTTCATTGATTTTTTTTTGATATTCATTTAAATCAAAATGATCCATGGATTTAGATACGTGAATATTTGAATTAGAGAAATTGTTTTGATTATTATAAGTATTATCAGTAACACCATAGTTAACTAAATTTTGATAATAATTATCATAAGTATTTAAAATTCTTGTTGAATGAAGATTTGGATCATAAGGTTTCCTATATAATTCATCATAGATTCCAAGAGGATAAAAATCATTAAAATTATTTCTATGTTCGATATAATAATCATCTATTGGTTGTAATGTTCCATTATATTTTCTGCTAAAATAAGTTTGAGGTAATCTTATAAATTTAGATTCTTGACCAATTTTTCCTGTTAAATTATCTGGATTATGATTTGAAGCATGTTCTGCTCTTGGAATTATTCTACCTGTTTTTTTTAAATAATCCAAATATTCTTCTCTTTGTTCTTTATTAAATTGAAAAGCCCTTTGGTTATAATAGTTTTGCATATTTTTTATTAATTTTTTTAAGTTTTTTAATATTTTTTTATAATTTACTTTAAAAATCAAAAATAATTATTGACTGAAAAATAAAAATATCAAACTTTTTAATCTTGAAAAAAAATTTGGGTTTTTTTAAATAATCAAATTTCCAATTGATAAAGATTATAAAATACTAAAAAGATATCTAATGAAAATAAAGAAATATTGCTTTATTGAGTCTATTATATATAAAAAATATATGTCATTAATTTAGAAAGAGAAAAGAAAAAAGATAAAAAGATAATTTCTTCTTTCTAAAATAAAAAACTTTCTTTAGAATAAGATTATAAAAAGACCATTATGTTTTTTGCACCATTTCATTGCATTAAAAAGAAAATTCCAGTGACAAACAATGAAAATATCTTTTCTGATAATCATCAACAGAAATATCAACAGAAAATTATGTTGGTTTAAATATAGAAATTGAGGATTTACATTAAAGAAAAACTAATAATTCATTCATAAATTTATCAAATAATAGTTTATTTTATTGGTCCAATATTGTCTAAACCAATTAATATTAAATAAAATTCGAAAAAAAATTTATCCAAATATCAATTAAATATTATCTTTGATAATATAAATGAAAAATAATATTAAAAAATAGAATATAAAAAAAAGTTTTTAAATTGAAAGCTTATATAATAATTTTATCATAATAATATTTATAATATAATAAAACCTTTTTAGATTATTTTAAAATTAATAATTTATAGTTCATTCATTGATTAAAAAATAAATTTCAAAAAGAAATTAAAACAAAATTTAGAAAATAAAAATAAAATGGGATGTGCATATATTCAAAACTCAATAGGAGATCAAAAATGTCTTTCAATATGTCATTTAGATAAAAATAAAGCAAATGAAGAAAATTTTAACTGTTATCAAACAAAAAATACAGTAAATAATTCTAATAATCAATATCTTTTCAGGTCAACAGATAATAATCATATTGATAATAATTCTTTTGAAATGAGGATTTTACAAGAAATTAATTTTGTAAGAGTAAATCCAAAATTATATGCCGAAAAAATTATAGAAATGTTAAAATATGTTAAAAGAGAAGGTGAATGTGAATATTTTCAAACAAAGGGAAATAAAAGAATTTTATTAGAAAATGGAACAGAAATATTTGATCAAACAGTTAAATTTTTAAATAAAATGAATCCTGTAAAGGCTTTATCTTGGAATAAAGAAATTCAAGTAGAATTTAATTCTTCTTTAAATTTAATAGATAAACATACTACTAATATTTTATCGAATGAATTAATTGGAAGAATTATTTTAGAAAAGAGATTAAAAATTGTTGAAAAATATAAAAATTGTTATTTTAATATTGATATATTTAGTGATCCAATCATTAGTGTTTTATTTCAAGTTACTGATGAAACTTTTAAACAAGAAAGAAGAAATGCTTTATTAAATAAAGATTTTTCTTTCTTTGCTGTTAATTATGTTCAAGATTCTAAAAATAAGTTTATGTCTATTTCAAGTTATGCATAAAAAAGGTTTTGTTTTTTATTATATAATCATATATATATTTTGTTGGAGAGACAATTTCAAAATATTAATAAAAGAAAAGGTATTAAGTATGGTATAATTAATATGGAAAATATTATATGTTAAATATATTAACTTGAAAAGGGAAATATAGGATAATTATTTTTTAAAATTCAAATTTAATTTCCCTTTAAAGTTTTTTCTAATTAAACATTAATAAATAACAAAACTAAAATGTAATTTTTTCTTTTATTTAAAAATTAAAGAATTTTTTCATTTCATTTAATCAAGAGAATTTCAAAGATTTCATAGTAATATTAGTTTTTTATATTATTATTAACAAGATTATTTTATCTTTATTTGATAAATATATAACAATATCTTTTTTATATAAAGAAGACCATATATAAAGGAGAATCATTAAAATATTTTTTGTATTAATATTAAATATTTTTTTATCAAAAAAAAATTTTGAAACATTTTAATTTTATTTTTGAAAATTTATCTGTAGGAGAAGATATTAAATTTAATTTTGAAATTTATAATTCAAAAATATATTTTAAGCCTTTTAATGTTGTTTGATCTTTCTTTCTAAAATTATTTCATAAATAAATTCCTTCTTTTACTTAATTATTTAATCCTATATTTATAAAAATAATTCTAAGGAATTGATTCATAATTCTGTGAATGAAAGTATAATTTCAGATCACCAATATTGGAAATATCTCTATAAATGGTTCAATCAAATAATATTTTTCATAAATTGTTTTTATAATATATTCTTTCAATTTTTTACTTTTAGTTTTATTAAAAAAGTTCCACAAATAAAAACAATAATTATAAATATAAATTTATATTATTTAATTTCAAAAC
>JAEEGK010007771.1_pt1 | contig 25514 bp, 14 predicted proteins | sample 8958771 | NCBI WGS metagenome assembly JAEEGK01 (sample SAMN16246547, study PRJNA631951) | gut metagenome | biome: gut microbiome; feature: rumen; material: SC-attached | host: Bos | place: Iran: Karaj | collected 2018-10
TTTTATTTATTTTTTTTTTCTTTTTTATTTATTATATGAATCAAATGCTTCCATTATTTTTTTAAGTTTTTCAGAATACTTTTCTTTTAAATTTTTTAATTTAGAAAGAGAAAAATTTTGAATATTAGTCAAATCATTCATAGAAACTTTATTATTTAATTCTTCAATCATTTTATTTTTTTCTTCCAACTCTTTATTAGCTAAATATAATAAATCATTAATATTATCATCACTAGATAAAATATTTTCACTATTTCTTTTATTCATTAAATAAGAATTTTTAATATAATTTTCTAATTCTTCTTTTTCTTTAGAAACAATTTCAAATTTTTTTTGTAATTCATTATATTTATTATAAAGATTCATATATTCTTTATCATCTTTAATTGGAATTTGTGGTTGTGAATTTAAATTATTATCTTGTTCATTATCTTCTGGAAGAAGAAAATCATCATCATATACATCGTCATCATTATCTTGATCATCATCTTTTTCTATATAATCTTCTTTTTTTTTCTCTAATTCAATTTTTGGTTTTATTTCAATTTTTGTTTGATTTTCTTGATTTATTTTTATTATATTTTCTATTTTTGGTTCAATTTCTACTTTTTTTTTTTCTTTTATATTTTCTGATTCATTTATTCTTATTTCTCTTTCTATTTCTATTTTTTTTTCTGGTTCTTCTATTTCATTTTCTTCTTTTTTTATTTCTTCATCTTCATTTTTTAATTCTTCATCTTCTTTTTTTAATTCTTCATCTTCTTTTTTTATTTCTTCTTCTTTTTTGATTTCTTCTTCTTCTTTTTTTATTTCTTTTTCAATTATTTTATTTTGTTCTTCTTTATTATCTCCTTTTAAATTATCATTTTTATATCTATATTTATTTTTCTTTTGTTTTTTCTTTGGAAGTCCAACAATATATCCATATTCATCATCATTTCTATTTCTTTTTATTTCTGTTTTTACATTTTCTTTTTCAATTGGTGTTTCAATTTCTGTTGTATAATAAGAATTATTATAATATGAATTTCCTCTTTTATTATTATATGAATCATTATAATTATAATATGAATTACCTCTTTTATTTTTATTATTATAATAATTATTATTATTATATCCTCTTTTATCATAATAATTTTTATTTTTATATCCATAACTATTTCCTCTTCTATTTTGTTGATAATTATTTTCTATTTCTTCTTCTTCATTTTCATTTTCTTCTTCTTCTTCATTTTCATTTTCTTCATTTTCTTCAATTTTAGTTTTTTCTTTTTTATCATCCATTCCAAAAATTTCTCTTAAACCACTATTACTTTCTTTATTTTTATTATTCAAATTACTAATTTGTAAAGTTTCTTGATAATCACTAGAATTTAATAAAGGAATATTATCTTTATTTTTTTTCCCTTTTTTTTTCTTTCCTTGATTTTTTTTATGAGTACTTTCAATTAATTCTAATAAATCTTCTTCTAATTTATTATTAACAACTTCAGTTTTTTGTTTTAAATAATCAATAATATCTTGTCTTTTTAAATTTTGTGCAATTCCCATTGGAGTTTCACCATTTTTATTAATTTCATTTGCTAAATCTTTAATATCTAATTCTTCAATTAAAAACTTAATAATATTAATTTTTCCACTTTTAACTGCAATATGTAAAATATTATTTCCATAAAAATCTTTTTCAGTTAAACTTGCTTTGGCCTCATCTAATAATTTAATTACTTTAATAATATCATCATCTTTTGCAATTTCTGATAAAATACTTAATGAAATTGGAGTTAATCCAGTATATTCTTTATTAAAACCAGAATGTTTATTTTTTGCTTTTTTTTCTAAAGTTGAATAATCTAAATCAAATTTATAATTTTTAATAAGATAATCTAATAATTTATATCTTCCATAATATGAACATGCACCAATTAAATTTGAAGTAAAAGCATTTTTTTGTTTTTTTGATAAACCAATAAATCCATTTATATTTAATAAATTTTTACCAAATTGATGTTTCATTAAATAAATAAATATTTCTTCATCTCCTCCAATACATGCTTGGAGTATTAATGGACAGTCAAAATCAATGTATAATTCTTTATAATCTTTCATTCTTAATTCTGAATTTTCTGGTAAAATATCATTATAAAAATTTAGTGCATTTAATGTTGGATTTAATGTTGGTGTTATTCTAAATGTTTCTATCATATATTTCATTATTTGGAAATTTTGATGAAAAATTGATATTGATATAAATTCAAACCAATTTTCTGGTCTATCTTTTATTATGTCTATGAATTTTAATACGTTTTCATTTGATTTTTGTTTTATTGATGGTTTTATCATTTCTAATACATTATTGTTTACTATGTTTTTTAAATTGTGAAATTCTTCTAAATTTTTTGGGAGTTTTGGTGTTGACATTTTTAATTTTTAAATAAAATAAAAAAGTTAAATTTTTATTTTAATATATTTCTTTCATTCTAAATTTGTAATATGAATAAAATAACAAATTATCTTTCTATAAAGTAAGTAAAAATAAATTTAATTTAATCAAATTTTTAAATTTTTTTTATACATATATTTCAATTTTTATATAATCTTGAATTTATTTCCTTTATTTAATATGTAAAAAAAATAAAAATTATATATCTAATTATAATATTTAAATAATCTTTTAAACCAAATTTAAAAAAAAACAAAAAATTAAAAAAATAAATATCATTTTATAAAAAAAAATAATTTAAAATATAATATATATTGAAAAATTATCTAATAATTAATTATAAAAAAAGCAAAGATGGAAACATACGATATAATAAGAGAAGAAAATCCACCAAAAATACGTCAAGTATTATTTCACATAGACAATTCAAAAAAATATCTTTTCGATGTGAATCAAAACATAACAATAAATACATTAATAAAAATGTTAAAGGCAGCTGCATCATTAGAAAAAAATGGAATAAGAATATATCATAATGGAATAGAATATACATTTAAAACAACATCAACTTTAGATGAATTATTTCCAAATTTACAATTAGTAGAATTTAAATTAGAAATTACAGAAGAATTTCCACAAGATGATAAAAATTTAACAAATTTAAAATTAAAATATTATTGCAGTCAACATGATGGTAAATATGCAAATTTTTTTTGTTATAATTGTGATAAAAGTATTTGTAATGATTGTTTATGTTCTGGAATGCATATGAATCATAAAATTAAAGAAAAATATGATTATTTACAAAGTTCTAAAACTTTAGTTGAAACTATGTTTCAAGGTTTAAATGAAATATTTAATAATGTAAAGGGATTTAAAGAAGATAATATTAATAGTTTAAAACTTAAAATTTCAAATGAATTATTTCCTCAATTAAATGAGATTTTAAAACAATTAGAAAATCAAATTCTTAATTTAATTGATTTTTATTTTAAAAGACAACAATTTAATTTTAAAGTCATGCAGAAAAATTATATTTTATTAAAAAATGATTGTGTTGAAGGATTAGATAAATTAAAAAATGAAATTGGAATTGAAGATATGATGGTTGATGATAATGTTTTTAAAATATTTGATACTAAATTTAAAGAAATTGAATCAGAAAGACAAAAATTAGAGAATGATAAAAAAATTTTTACTCCATATTCACAAACTTTATCATTATTAGAAAATTATATTGAAAGAATGTTTACTGATATTTATTCTGTTATTCAAAAATATTTAGAAAATAGAGAATTAAATAATATTCAACAACAAATTCAAAATCAAAAATTATCACTTATTGAAAAAAATGAAGTAATAAATAAAATATTAAGTGGAATTCAAAAAAAAGACAAGGCTGCATTTTCACAAAAATTAAAAGAAGGTAGAAAAACAATTTTAAAAACAGCAGAAAAAAGAGATCAAATAATAATGTCACCTAATTCAAATTCAAAATATAAATCAAATAACATTCATATAAATCAACCAATAATAAATCCATTTAATAATAATGAAAATAATCAAAAAATAACAATTAAATCATTTTCAACTCCAATTGGAAAAAATATCGATTCTTCAAGTGAAGATTTAATAAATGAAGAAATGAGGGTTCAAATAAATGAAGATAGAAATAAAATATTAAATGAAAGTGAAAAAATTGAAGATGATCAAATATTTCAATATGTAAGTAGTGTTTTAATAGGATCAAAAAAATGTGTAGTTTTCAATTCAAAAAATAATAAAATTCACAGAAAAAAAATAAATATTAATTCATTAACAGGAATAAATTACTTTTTACCAGAATGTACTTGGGTAAATATTGATAATAAAATGTATATTCAAGGAGGAGAAGATAATAAAAATCCTTCAAAAACATTTTATTTATATGATTCAATTAAAAATAATTTTATGAGATTAGAAGATTCTTTCAATGGTCATTTATCACATTCATTATTTGCAACTAATAAATTTATTTATTGTATAGGAGGAAAAACAAAATTATGTGAGAGATACAATATTGAAACTGGAACTTGGCAATTATTACCAAATTTATTATTTATTCAACAATATCCAGTTTTATATATTCATAATAATTACTTATATTCATTTTTTGGTTTAAATGAAAATGGAAAAGAAATTGATAAAATTGAAAGAATTAATTTAAAAAGTCCTAAAAAAAATTGGGAAAATGTACCTTATATTAAAAATGATTGTCAATTAGAAATGTATGGTTGTGGAATTATTAAATTAACTAATGATATTATTTATTTTATTGCTGGGAAAGATAAAAATGGTGTTAGGAGTAGTGTATTTGAATTTAATTTTAGTAATTTTTCTGCTTCTCAAACTGAGTTTCATTTAGAAGAAAAAGCTTATTTTAAAGAATCTATTTTACCTAAATTAGGTATTGAAACTTATGGGAATTTTTCTATTGAGGAAATTAATTCTTTTATTAAGATTTCTTTTGTTGCACAATAATTATTATTTTTTTTTTTTTTTGAGTTGTTTTAAAAAAAATAAAAAATTTTTTTTTATTGATTGGTGGTTAATTATTTAGATAATTTAAAAATTAAAAACTACTTATAATTTTTTTTAATATTTTTTTTTGAAATCAATTTTTGATTAAATATAAAGTTGTTTATTTTTCTTAATTTTGGATTTATTATAGATTTAATAATTATATTGATAAATCTAATAATAAATTAATTTTTTATTTTTATTTATATAAAAAGAATGGATTTTTATGAAGCAGTAATAAAATATGAAGATTTATTTGGTGAATTAATTGCTTGTAATTTACAAAATTTTTTAAAAAAATTAAAGGAATTAAATAAAAAAGATAATATTACAAATTTAAAAACTAATATTGGTAATGAAGACAATAATAAAAAAAATAAAAATATTGATGAAATTATAAAAGAGATTGAAGCATCAAATAGATTAAAACAAATAATTGAAATGAAATATAATATAATTAATAAAAATAAATATTATATTTATGCTAAAAATTCAAAAAAAAAAATAAATGTAAATTATAATAATCAAAAAGGAATTATAAATAATAATATAAAATTATTAGATTTTAATAAGGATAAATTACAAAATGAAATTAAAAATGAATTAAAAAAAAAAATTAAAGAAAATTATTTACAAATATTAAATAAATTACAAGATAATAATAATAAAAATAAAATAAGTGATAATAATAATAAAGAAACAAAAATTAATTACAGTTTAACAGAAAATGGTATAAGTGAAAGTATAAATGTAAATCATGAATATTCTTTAAGTAAAAGACTATTTAATGATAATAAATTTTATACAAATAATGTATCAATGGATAAAGAAAATTTAACTTTAATAAATGATAATTTATTAAGTAGAAATAGAAATAAAGAAAGGGATTTTAAGTTTAGAAAAAATATTAATTTTTTTAAAAATATTGACAGAGAATATAAACATAATAAATTTATTAAAGAATTAAGTAATATGGATGAAGAACAATTTAACAATAATAACACTAATAATAAAAATGATCTTTTTAAAAAGACAGAAATAAAAATCAAATTATATAAAAGAAATAAACAATTAAATCACAATAATAAAACAAATGATGATATAAATCAAAATAAAAAAATTAATGATAATACTAAAAATATAGGAATGATAAGGAAATATAAAATTGGGAAAAATAATAAATATAATAATAATATTTTAGAAAAGAAGAAAATAAATCAAATTATCAAAATTAAGGCTGAAAAAAAACAAATGAATTTAGAAAAATGTAAAATTCTTTTTAAAGAAAAAAGAATATTATCATCACGTGTAACTATTAAAGAAGAAGATAATCTTCATAAATAAAGAATTATAATTAAAGATTATATTTTTTTAATATTTTTCTAATAATAAAACTATTTTTTTTAGTAAAATTTATATTAATTATATAATTTTATTTTTAATTTGAAAAAATTTAATTTTATTTAATTAATTTTAAATTGTTTAAATAAATATGAGTTTAATTGCCTTTGATGTATTATACAAAAAAAAAAATGATATAGAAGTATTTAAATTATCTCCAGAATCAGAATTTTATCAACTTAAATTGATGATATGTGGGAAATATAAAATATATGATTTAAACAAATTATTTATATATTATAAAGGAGAAATAATTAATACACAAGATTCAACTAAATTAAAAGAAATATTTAAAAATAAAAAAGTAAAAATTGAAATAACAGATAAAATAATAAAGAAAAAAAAAGAAAAAGAATCATTTAAATACTTTTGTAAATGTAAAAATGGAGCAACATATGTTTGTGATAAATGTGATGAATTTGTTTGTGAATTTTGTTATAATAAAAAAAAACATATTACTCATTCAAATAAAATAATTAAAATTGATGAATATTCAAATTATATTAAATCAATATTAAAAGAATATGCTGCAGAATTAGATGAAAAAATTATAAATGATGAAGCTTTTCAATTTTTTGATTATTGGAATTATGATATGCAAAATGAAACAGGAAATATAAATTCATGTTATGAATATTTAAAAAATGAATTAGAGGATATTAAACAAATTCAAGTTGATTTTATTTCTAATATTACAGATGCAGATAAATTTACTGGATTAAAAGAAGAAATTGAAAAAGTTATTCAAGAATATGCAAATATAAATACTGATGGTGATTTAGAACAAATTTTTTCTGAGAAAAAATCTTTAGTTAGAAATAGTAGAGAAATATTAACAAGATATACTGAATTAAAAACATTATTAATTCATTATACTAAAACTATTAAAGATATACAAATGTTTAATCAATTATTTATGAAAGAAATAAAAGATAAATTTAATTTAATGAAAAAAAAATATCTTAATACTCATCCTTGTTTAACTATGAATAATTCAATGATGAATCTTAATTATAGTATGAATAATAATTTGAATAATTCATTAATTCATACTCAAAGAGAGTTTCAAAGATCACAAATTTTAAATAATTCACAATCTTTATTAGATCAAGATAAATCAATAAATAATATTCATATAAATCATGAAAAAAATATCAATTCTAGCTCTCATATTAATAATAATATTTACCAAAGTCAACAATTAAAAACAAATCATTTAAATAATAATAGTAATATAATGAATAATTCTGTAATTTCACATGAAAAAATGTTATTTAAAATTAAAGATGAAAGAAAAATGATAATTTTTTCTTTAAATTCACAATCATTTAAAGAAAAATTATATTCAGATAAAGCAAATTTTAAAAAAGATATGTCATCAGAAAGTGATATAACTCAATTAAATTTAAATAATAAATTATATATTCTATCAGGAAAGAAATTTAATAAATTTTATTATTATGATTACCAATCAAATACAATATATTTAATAAATAATACATTATTTTCACATTATTATGGAGCTATGATTTATTGTAATAAAACAGAATCAATTTATTTATTAGGAGGAAATAATCAAATAAAATGTGAAAGTTTAAAAATAATAAACAATATAAAAAAATCTGAATGGAAAATTATGCCTTCTTTAAATGAAGAAAGACAAGAATTTGCTTCAATGTATTTTGATAATTATATTTATGTTTTCTTTGGTTTTTCTCCAAAAAAAGGAATAAATTTATCTTCAATTGAAAGAATAAATATAAATAAATTAGATAAATTTGAAGTTGTTTATGTAAATGAACAAATAACTTTAAGTTCTTTAGCTTGTTTAAAATATATTGATGATGAAGAAGAAAATAATAATGATAAAGAAATATTATTGTTAGGTGGATTTGATGGAAGTAATTATGTTGATACATCTTTAGTTCTAAATACAAAAGAAATGAAAATTAGAGAATGTGATGTAGTTATTCCAAATATAAATACTCATTATCAATTTTTATTTCAAAAAGAAAGTTGTTTTATTGAAATTGAACCTGGAATTCAAATTATTTATGATATGAAAAATAATGTTCATTTAATTACTAAAAATACATATGAATTATATAGTGAAACTCAATAATTTTTTCATTTTTATATTGAATTTATTTTTTTAATATAACTCTTTTATGAAAATATATTATTAATGTAAATCTTAAATTGAATTAATTTTATAAAATATAAAGAAAAATATGAAAACACAATTAAAAAAAATCCCAGTGTCAAATTCTGTAAATGAAAATGTTTTCTGTAATAAAAATATTAAAACCTTAAATCAATTTAATATTAATTTTATTGCTCAATCAAAAATAAAAAATATAATTGAAACAAGTAAGAAATTTAATCAAAATGAAATGAATAAAATTGATTTCAAAACTTTTAAAAGAAAAGTATTTGTTTATTCATGTATTTCACCAATCTTAAAAAATCAAGTTACAAAAGAAAAAAATGAAAACAATAAAAATTTAAATATAAATAATAAAATAAATGATTTAGAAATGAAAGGTAAGAAATTAGGAAGAAAAAAAAAGAGAACTGAAGAAAATACATTACAAAAAGAAGTAAAAGAATGTTTAGTAACTTGCAATAATGGTATTATTAAAATTATAGAAGACGATTCAAACACTTTTCCAAGTTCAAATGAAATAAAATTAAATTTTGAAGTAATTTATTTTTTATAATTTTTAGATATTAAAAAAAATTAAAAATAAATTATTAGATTTAGATATAAGATATTCTTCATTAAAAGGAAAAAGTGAAAAAAGATATTCTTTTGAAATAAAAAAAATAAAATATACTATTATTATAAACAAATTAATTAATAAAATCACAGAAGTAATTAAAGAAGAAGATTTTGATAAAAAAATTTATATGGATGATTTAGAAATAGCTTCTAAGTTAGAAGAAATTTATAAAATCTTGAATGAAATTATGTAAAAATAATTAATATTATTTATTTATAATTTTTATTATGATAATATATTACTATAATAAAAAATTTTTTTGGTGAAAAAAATATAAATAAAAAATAAAATATAAATATGAGAATGATAAAATGATAATATCAAATTGATAATTAATAAAATTACAAAAAATAAATTAATAATAATATCAATATGTTAAAAATGATTTATTAATTAAACATATTCTAAAATTAAATTTTTTTTATTATCAACTTTATTTAATAAATTTAAATTTCTTGAAAACTTATATTGATCATTTCTTAACATACCAAAAATATCTTGTTTTAATTTTTCAACTTTAGATAAATTTTCATCAACTTTATAATTATTTGCTAAAGTAGCTTTAAAAGTAATTTTAATATCATTTGATTTATATCTTTTTATTGGTTTTTTACCAGTTTTAAAATATTCAGTTAAATCTTCAATTTCACCATATTTTTTTATAAAGTCATAATTATCACTTTTTAATTTTTTTCTTTTAAAAATTGTATTAAGACTTGAATTATTTGTTTGAATATCAAATATTGATTTTGATTTAGATAAATTTTTTATTTCATTTTTTATTCTTGAATGTATATTATTATTATCAAAATTATTTTTATTTGGTTTTTTTTTTATTAAATCATACAATAATAATTTTTCATCAGATAAAGTAGAACTATAATTATGTTTATGTTTAATTGGAGTTTTGTTTTTTATATTATTATTTAATTTATTATTATTATTTGAATTAATATCATTTAAATGACTATATAAATCTTCAATTATTTTATTAAAAGAACTTTTACTTTCACTCATTTTGAATTTTAAATAAAAAATTTAATTTCAAATAAAGTACAAAATAAATATATAAAATAAAATCTAATATTAAAAAATTTATCATTTAAAAATTAAATATTGTTTAATTTATATACCCATAGTATTTATTTGTTCACCTTTAAATAAACTTTTAAAATATAAATAATAAAAATCAGCCATTATAATTAATTGTAAAGCTTGAGAAAAAATAACAATATAACCAACATAATCAGCAAAAAAAGGAAAAGAAATATCAGACCAATTATTTAATTCTTCATAAGTATCATACCAAAAAAATATAGAAAAAACTGTACTTAAACCTAAAAGAGCAACAAAATGAGAAGTATAAGTTTCAATTTGTCCTTTTTTATTAATAAATAATTGAATTTGAGGATAAATTGCAAAAGCTTGTAAATACATTGAAAAAGTCCATAAAGAATCAGTAATAAAATTTGAATTTAATACTGGATGAACTAATAATCCTATAATTAAACATGGAAAAGCAAAATAATAAAATTTAATTGTATCTAAATTAGTATCTGAAGTTTGTTTATATGTTTTTTTCATTAAAAAAATTAATAGTAATATAAATAAAAATGATAATATTTCTGTCAATTGATAAAACCAATCACCTGAAGTATCACTTGGTAAATAACCATTATAAAATAAAGTCGAAGATAAACGACCTGATAAAACTAATAAATAACATATTAAAGTATTTAATGATAAACCAGAACAATTTTGAAGATTGTAAACTTTTAATAATACTATTACAAAAGAAAACATTTGAGTTAATGATGATAATACTAACATAAATGAAAAATCTTTACTTGATATTAATATAAATACTAATATTACTATAATTATTAAAAATGACCAAACAATTATATCTTTTTTTCTTTTTTTTATTTCATATATTATATTTTGAGGTTCTTTAAATAAACTTCCTAATTTGACCTCCATTTTTAAATAAAAAATATTTATAAGATAAATATATAAATTATATTAATTATATAAATCTATTTATTGACTTCAAAAGTAACCTAAATAAAAGTATTATTAATTATATTTTAATTTAAATTCTTTAAATTAGTAATACAATTTTATTATAATAGTTTATTTTAAATTAATCTTATATATTAAATTATTTGAATTATTTAAAAGTTAAAATGAAGAAATAGAAATTCAAATATATAAAAATTAATTTAATTATAATAAAAAATATAATAATTCACAAAATTACAATATTTGAAAGAATATTTAAAAAAATTTATATTTTTTAAAAATTATTTTATTTTTTAAATATAATAATATATAGTTTTTGTTTAAAAAAATATTTTTTTTGGAATATAACAAAATCAAACAAAAATATTATTTTAAAATAATTCACAAGAACAACAACTATCTCTAAGCTCATCATTTTTAGATAAAATATGAGTTACAGAATCTTTCATCTCAGGAAAATAATCAGTTAATATTTCATCAATTAAAATTTGATTTTTCATTTTATTATCAATAGTAATTTGATTAAGTTCTTTAATCCTATTTAAAATACCAATTCTAGTTAAATTATCCAATTCTAAATTTAATTCAATTCCAGCTGTTCTTTCCTCATCATCATTTATACCATTCATTTTAAAAATAATATTTTTTGAAATTGTATTTTTATTCAAATCACATAATTCATCAAATAAACTAATAAAAATATACAATAAATATTCATTATTACTTTCATAAACATTTTGACTTCCTCTTATTTTTAATCTTAAATTAGAAAAAGTTGTTCCAGAATATCTTCTATCAACTAAATAATTTTTACTATCTTTATTTAAAATAGAAAAATTATAATCTGGAAAATTATTAACATCATCATTACTATTTGGATTATATCTAAATGTAATACTATTAGTATTTTCTTTAATATTAATTAAATTTTCACACACTAAATTTTCTTCTTTAAATAAATTATAAACTCCATCACTTAAATTTTGATTTAAATTTCTTTTTTCTGATTCATTTAAATCATCATTTTCTAAATTAAAACAAGTATTAATTCCTAATGATATTTTATAAGGTCCAGGTGGAAAATTATTTAAAGAATGAATTCTTGAATGTAAAATACTATGAAAATCTCCTTTTTGTTTTCCTTGAATATTTAAATTTAAAATCATTAATATTTCATCTATTTTTAATATTTTTTCTGAACTTTGATTTTTTTTTATACTCTCATCTGTAAGTAAAATTGATACATTTGCATCATTTATTACTTTACATAATTTATTTATAAATTCTCTTGTATTAACACTTAATTTTTTTAAACTGTTTGTTTCATTTAATTCTTTTAATATTTCAATCATTTTATTATTTTGTTTATAATTTGGATTAGGAGTTTCATTATTATTCATTGATTGAAATGTTGGATCTTTTGATAAGAAAAAAACATTATTAGAAAAGTTATCTTTTGGTAAATATCCTTTTATTTTAAAATATTGTTCAAATTTTTCTACTAATGAATCATATCTTATTTTATTTAATTCATTAAATTTTTCATCATCTGACATTATATAAGAATTTTAAATATATAAAAATAATAAAAAATATTTAAAAATAATCAATTAATTTATATAAATTATATTATAATATATTTTTTTAAAAAATTTAAAAAATTTAAAAAATTTTTTTTATTCAACATCCATTACATTAGAATCTTTTTTTTCTTCTTTTGTTGCATCTTTCATTTCAACATCTTCTTTTTTTTCTTCTTTCTTTTCTTCTTTTTTATCACCTTCTTCTTTTTTTTTCTTTTCTTCTTCTTCTTTTTTCTTTTTTTCTTCTTCTTCTTTTTTTTTCTTTTCTTCTTCTTCTTTTTTCTTTCTTTCTTCTTCTTCTTTTTTTCTTTTTTCTTCATCAACTCTTTTTTGTGCATCTTTAAATACATTATCAGTATTAATATATAAATTATTTTTATATTCTTTAATATCTTTTGGATCAATTGGAGGTTGTTTTGTTCTTTCTCCTTTATCAAAAGCACTTTTTGTTTCTTTTCCTTTATTAATAGCATCATTAATTAATTTATTTATTTTATCAAAATCTTCTTTATTTAAATTTACAGTTTCTTTTTCATTTTTTAATTTTTCTCCAATTTCTAAAATTGCCTTTTCTAATAAATTAATATTTTCTTCTAAAGATTCCCAATTTGAATATCTTGAATAAATTGGATCTCCAACTTTATACATATCTTTTGATTTTGAATTTAAAGAATCTAAATTATAAATATTTTCATCTTCTGAATATAACCAATCATATAATGTATTCATTAATTTTGGTAATTGTTCTTTTTCTTCTGGTAGAATATAATCTTTGAATTTACTATCCATTTTTTCACGAGTTGAATATATGTATTGTTCTATTGAATTTTTACGATGTGCTATTTTTTTAAATAATTCATCATCTTTTGATTGTTCTTTTTCTTTTTGAATTAATTTTTGTAAAATTCCATTTGCTGTTCCAAATAAACAATCTACTTGTTTTATATCAAGTTTTGTTACTCTTTCTTTATCTACTTTTTGCATTTTTATTTCTTCTTTCTTTTCTTCTTTTTTCTCTTCTTTTTTTTCTTCTTTCTTTTCTTCTTTCTTTTCTTCTTTCTTTTCTTCCTTCTTTTCTTCCTTCTTTTCTTCCTTTTTCTCTTCTTTTTTTTCTTCTTTCTTTTCTTCTTTCTTTTCTTCCTTTTTATCTTCTTTTTTTTCTTCCTTTTTCTCAGTTTCAACAACTTTAACAGGAACTTCCTCAGTATATTTTTCAGTTAAAACAGCAGCTTTAGTAGTAGGAATACAATTTAAATCAACACTAAAAGTAAATTTAACAGAAGCTTTATCTTCCATTTTCCCAGGAATAGTAATATTAAAAGCATTTAACAAATCATTATCAATCCAATCAATTTCTTTTTTATTATAATAAAACTTAACATTAAAATTATTTTTAACAAGCATACTTTTATCAAAAGTATAATCTTTCCCTTTAGGAAAAGTATCTCCTTTTTTAATAAGAACATCTCTTTTAACAACAACACTTCCATCTTTTTTAACATAAGGATACTCAACTTCAATAGTATAAGGATTAAAATGATGAAAAGCAAAATTTCTAACAGAAAAATAAGGTGAATTCATAGCAGCAAAAAGTGTACAACCACGACTAATACATTCATCAGGTAATAAAGTTTTAGAAACTTCTTTTTTAAAAACATCTTTAATTATTTCTTGTATAATTGGTGTTCTTACAGCACAACCAACCATTTCAATTGAATGAATATCTTCTAATTTAATTTTAGTATTTTCTAATAAATCTTTAATTGATTTTTCACATAAATTTCTAAATTTATCAGTAACAGGTTTTATTATTTTTTCAAATTCTTCTCTTGTTAAATTATAAGTTAAATCTTCACCATCCATTAAACTATCAATATTTAATCCAATTTCTTTATTTACTGTTAAAGTTTTTCTTATTTTTGCAATATAATCCATTAATCTTATTTTTATCTTTGGTGCACTCATTGGATCACAACCATATTTTTTTTCGAAAATATCAGAAATATGTTTAGCAATTAAATAATCAAATTCTCTAGCACCACAAAATCTTTCATTAGAAACTGAGACAACTTTCATTTCTTTTTTATTAAAAGTTCCAAAGAAAATTGTTGTTTTTGCTTGTCCCATATCAACAAAACCAACAATTCTATTTTTATCATCAGTAAATTCATTTAATCTTAATAAACCATAACTTAAAGAAATAGCACTTGATTCATTAATTAAAGCAGAACATTTAATACCAGAAATTTGAATTGCTTCTAACATTGCTTTTCTTTCATAAACTGTGAAATAATCTGGAATACTTACTACAATATCATCAGTATCAATTCCTTCTCTTGTCCAATTATTTTTTATTTTTGAAAAATATAATCCCATTAAACTTTCTGGAGTATAAAATTCTTCCTTTCCTTTGTAATTAACATTAAAACCAATTTTTCCAGTTTGATCTAAAACAGGTTTAATATTTGAATATTTAGATTCTTCGTCTAAAAAAGGCCAATTTTTTTGAAGACCTAAAAATCTATTTGGATAAACAAAAGTTCTTTTAAAATTTGATTTATTTGTTTGAAGAGCAATGTCGCCAAAATTTCTTTCTCTGTCATTGTATGATACTACAGTCGGAACTTGACGATTTGATGAATCACTTAATACAACATCTACTACTCTATCTTTGAAACGACCCACTACGGAGCCGAGACTTCCGATATGTAATCCTATTACTTGATGACTCATTATTTTTTTTTTTCTTTTTAAATTCTCTTTTTTAAATTTTTTAAATGTTTTTTATTTTATTTTTCTTAGTTTTATAGTGATTTTTTAGGATTTTTTTAAAGTTCTAGAAATGTTTTTTTTTTGGTTTTGAGAATTAATTTTTTTTATTTGATTTACTATTATTTTTTATTTTATTTAATTTTTATTTTTATTTTTTTTAAATTGGGTTTTTTTTTTGTTTTTTAAATTTACGCACGTTGTTTTTTATTTTTTGGTTTTTGATTATTGATTTTTTAGGTATTTAAATTAAAAATATTTATTTTTTATTAATTTTGCATTTAAAATTAATTTTTTTAAATAAATATTTTTTTTCAATTTATAAAATAATAGATAAATAAATTATTTAAAAATATAAATTAGATATATTCAAATAATATGTTAATATTAAATAAAAAACCAATTATATTTTTAATAAATGACATTAAAATTAAAAATTTAAATTAATCATTTATAAATCATATTCTTTAAAATTATAAAATCTCATATTAATTGGAATAGTGATTATTTACTTAATTTGATTATTATTCATATTTAACTTATTAACTTAGATTAATTGTATAAAATAATTAAATTAAAAAAAAATAAGATATTATAAAACTATTTGTGAGTTATATATAATAATCGAATATTTTTTTAATACTAATTTAAATATATTATAATATTATACGAAAATAATTTATAAAAAATGAGTTTTTTCCCAGTAAACTAAAATAATAATATTGCTAAATTTATTAGATTTTAAAAAAATGATTTAAAGTTAAAATAATAAATTAAAAAATACAGATTCTAATTTAAATAATTCAATTATAATATATAAATTTGAATAAATAGTATTTTAAAATTCTTAATTAAGTTCAATAATACCTGGAAAATAATACCTAATTTAAAAATGATAATTAAATTTTAGACTAAAATCTATCATTAAAAAGGAAGAATAAGTTTTAAGGAAAAACTTTCATGATATTTGAATTAATATATAAAACTAATTAATCAATAATATTTCACAATTAGTGGAACAAACTTGACTAATGATAAAAGATTTAAATAATTGAAAAAAGATAAATTATAAATATCATTTAAATTAATTATTAAGGGAAGGAAAATTTAGGAATAAAAATTATTTTCATAAGATAAATAAATGATTAAAATATATTAATTAATGACATCATAGAAAAAATTATTTTTCAATAAATAAATATTTTGGAAAAAAAAGTGGTCAATCTTTTTTAACTTCAAAAAAAAGGAAATTAAATTTAATATCAATTAAAATTATATTAAATAAATATAAAAAGTGAAATATAAAAATAATTCTAATTAGATTAGAAAGTCAAACTTTAAAAATCTAAAAAAAATAATGAGTGTAATTCTTAAAAATTAATTGCTTTATTTTATATTTTTAATTAATTTAATATATACAAAAGTGAAGTTAAATAAAAATATAAAATAGATTTTTTATTTTCAGAATATATTACTTAATATGCATATAAAAAACAATAATATAAATAAAAAAACAATGAAAAATAATGGAAAAGAAAATAAAAAAAATTGTTTTTTTTGCCGTTCAACAAATTCTCTTTTTCAAATAACCGAAGAAATAAATGATATTCTATTCAAAACAAATTTTTCAAATATTCAAAGTCAAATCTATTATTTTATGAAACAAAATTTAATGAACATTAAAGAAGAAGAAAAAATAATTCCTATTTGTGAAAATTGTTTAACTAAATCAATGAACTTTCATTATTTTGGAATTGAAAACTTTCCAAATATGAGATATGATTTTATTGATAATTCAAAAACTGCTTATTTATCATTTTTACAATTAATGGAAAATTATAAAATTTTTAGTAGAAAAATTTTAGAAAGTAATTTACAAATTTATAAAGATATAAAAAATCTAATTGATTACATAAATTCTCATTCTAAAATATTTTATTCCCAATTTGGAAATAAAACTTCAATTAAGATAATTGAACACTTATATTCTTTAATAGGATTTTTAATAGAAACTATCAATTCAAATAATAATTCAAATAATTTAGAAACAAATTTTTTCAATAATGTGAAAAATTACATTGAACAAATGTTTGGAAGAATTGATTCATTAAAAATGTTAAATAATCCAAACATTGAATTTGATTCTAGACAATTTTGTTATTCAAATTTTTTAAACTATCAAAGCGAAAATAATTATAATGAAAATGTAGAAAAAAATATAAAAATTCTTAAAGAATTAACTAACGATAATTTATTTCATCCTTAATAGTAGGTAATTTTGTAGCTTTTATCTTATATATAAATTAATTTAGGAATAATTTAAATAAGGATATTTGAAATTATTTGTAAATTAACAATATAAACTTTTACCTTTATAAAAATTATTTGAAATATAGAATTAAGGGATAAACAAATATTTAAGTTTGATAACATATTTATTAAAAGAGTACGTTATAATGTATTATTATTACTAATTTTATAATATTGATAATAAAAGGTATTATATTTTATCAAATATATTTAAATATTTTTAATATTAGCATTATTTTAATATATAAGTGTATGTATATTTATATATAAAAATTATAAAAAAATATATTTTTTTATTTTCATAACATTATTTAAATATTCAATATATTAAAAAAAAATAAAAAAAAGATATAAAATTTTATTTATATATAAAATTTATATTACATAAAAAAAATAAGATAAAATTATTTAAATAAAAAAAAATTTAATTTATAATTTCAGAAAAAGTAAGATTAGGAGTAAAATCAACATATTTCATATCATCAAATTGTAAATGTTTCAATTTACTAAAATCAATATCTTCATCTTCAGGAGTAAAATTAATATTAACATTTTCATGAAAATTACTATTATTATTAGATTGTAAACAAGGACTTTCAACAGTAAAACCATTTCTCCAAGTACATTTATAAATTTTATTTCCATTATCAACTAATCCAACACCATGTGGTTTTCCATTATTAAAATAACCAGAAAATTTAAAATTATTATTAGTATAATTTCCATTTCCATTTTTTTTCCCATTTTTATATTCACCATCATAAATAATATTATTTTTTCCCCATTTAAAAACACCTTTTCCATCAAATAAATTCCTTTTAAAATTTCCTTTATATTCACTTCCACTTTTTTCATTTTTTAAAATACCAAATCCATCAATTTGTCCTTTAATAAAATTTCCTTTATAACTATAAATAAAATTATTATTATTATTAATATTATTATTATTAGACAAATTAAAATTAATATAAATATTAGTATTATAATTATCATTATCAATCCATTTAAATTCTCCTTTACCATTTGGAATATTATCATTAATTAAATTACCTTCATAAATACAACCATCATTAAAAATTATTTTACCAAAATTATTTTTTTCTCCATTTTTAAAAATTCCTTCATAAATATCTCCATTTTTATTTATTAATTTCCCTTGACCATGAAATAACGAATTTTCAATTTGTCCTTCATAAATTTCTCCGTTAGGTAAAAAAATTCTTCCAACTTTTAATATTCCTTTATCCCAAATTCCTTCAACGAATACATCATCATTTTTTAAAATATATTGTCCATAACCATCCATTTCTGTATTTTTATTCCAATTTCCTTTATAAATATTTCCATTAAAAAATTCAACTGGTTCTGATTCAATATTTTCTTTATTTTCTGATAAATATTTATTTATATCAAATGCATTTTCTATCATAAAATTATTTGCTTCTTCTGGAATTAATGAAGTGAATTCTTTATTTGGAATAAATTTACCTATTTCGTTTATTTTTGTCATGTTTTTTTATGATTCTTGGGTTGGTGTTTCATATTTTTTTGGAAGATTTGTTGTTTTTTCGTTATTATATTTTAAGTCATTTGGTGTTTTGGATTTTATTATTTCTTTTTGTCTTCTTGACCTTTAGGACAATTTGATATTTCCATTTTTTTTTTGAAATATTTCTTTATTTATAATTTTTTGTATTTTTTTTGTTTACACAAATAGAAAAATTGTTATTTTCAATTTTAATAAATTGTTTATTATTTTTGTGATATAAAAATTATTTTGTTTTGCTTAAATAATTAGTTATTTATATTAATTATAATAATTTTTATAGTTTATAAATTAAATATTTTTCACTTTCTTATTCATTGTTATTTTCATTTTCTTCATTATTATTTTCATTATTTCATTTTAATTATTTTCACTTTCTTCATTATTATTAATTTCACTTTCTTCTTCATTATTATTTACATTTTCTTCATCATTATTTTCACTTTCTTTATTTTCATTTTCTTCTTCATTATTTTCATTTTCTTCATTATTATTATTTTCACTTTCTTCTTCATTATTTTCACTTTCTTTATTGTCATTTTCTTCATTATTATTATTTACATTTTCTTCATCATTATTTTCACTTTCTTTATTTTCATTTTCTTCATCATTATTTTCAATTTCTTTATTTTCATTTTCTTCATTATTATTTTCATTTTCTTCATTATTATTATTTTCACTTTCTTCATCATTATTTTCACTTTCCTCATCATTATTTTCACTTTCTTCATCATTATTTTCACTATTATTTTCATTTCCACTCTCATTATTAATATTTTCATTCTTCTCTTCAAAAAAATTCATTTTACAAAATGGACAAATTTTTTCTTTTACAAACCATTTATTAATACATCTTTCATGAAAAAAATGCATACAAGGTAAAATCATCAGATCATCATCATTATTAAATTGAGATAAACAAATTGAGCAATTTTTATTATTTTGAGGAATTTTTTCTATATTTTTTAATGTATATGTAATTGGATAATTACTATTTTTAATTAATAATTCATCATCTTTATCAAAATTTCCATTTATATGTAAATTATATTGATAATTATTGTATAATTTAAATTCTAAATCACCTTGTAATTCATGACATATATAATGGTCATTTTCTTCTATTTTTAAAATATTTCTTCCACATATTTCACATTTTATTTGAGTATTTTCAAAATTATTGTTACTATTTAATTCAACATTTTCATTATTTATCTTTGATTTTTTAGATTCTTTATTTAAGGGAATATTATCGAATGATTCTAAATTTCTTTTTTTATTTAACATATAATGATAAATTAAAATAAGAATTTGTTTTTGATTTTATATAAGACAAAAATTTAAAAATTTATTAAAAAAAAGAATTAAAATTTAAAAAAATTATAAATCAAATTTAAAAATTGATGATTATGTGAAATTAAATATATATTTTTTAAAAATCAAAAATAAATTATATTCTATATTTATATTTTTTTATATAAAATTTATTTTAGAGTTAGTAAATATTAATAAAACCAATAATAAATTAAATTTTGGTATTTATAATTTCAAATCATTTCTATTTTCATATATTTTTATTATATTATCATTTTTAATTAAATTTTACTTAATTCTATTTTATTAAAAATTTTTATTTATTTAAAACATTTTTTTAAATTAAATATATGGAACAAAATTCTCAAATAACAACAAATGACTCATCATATGAAATTTTAGATTTGAAATCAAAAAATATCACATTAAATATTGATAAATCAGAAGAATTAAAAAATGAAAAAAGAAAAGAATCTAATAATGAAATAGGAAAAAATATAATAATAAATATATTTGGAAAAAAAAAAGTATTAGGAATAGTAGAAACACTCCCATTATTAATATTTATAATAATATCAATAACAATATTATATATCTCATTCATAATATCATTAAAAGAATTTTATCATTTTTCTTTTTTTATTTTTGCAGGAATTTTATATTTTTTGACTATTTATTATATGATTAGTTGTTTTTTAATAGAACCTGGAATTATTCCAAGAAATCATCCAAATTTTCAAATGGAAAAAGATAATTTAAAAAAAGAAATAAAAAAAGAATTAATAAAAGAATCAAATGAAGAAAAAAAAGAAATAAATTTAAAGAAAAAAAATAATAAAATTGAAAATAATGAAATAATACAAGTCGAAAATAATAAAAATAATGAAAATGAAGAAGAAAAAGTAGAAGAAAAAGATTATGACAAATTAACAGAAGAAATAATTCCTTCAATTTTTACTGAAAGAAAATGTAATACTTGTAATATTTTTAGACCTCCAAAATCATCACATTGTAAATATTGTGATAATTGTGTATTAAATTTTGATCATCATTGTTTTTATATAAGTAATTGTGTTGGATTTAGAAATCATAAATCATTTTATTTATTTTTATTAAATGGAACATTATTAGGAAGTTATTTAATAATGTTTACAATATTTCATATAATTTATGTTTATTTTTTAAGTGATTATCCAATTTGGAGAAAAATGTTTGATGGAAATAGTATTTTAATGGTAATTGCAATTAGTTTAATTTCAATTAGTATTTTATATCTTTGTATTGGAACTCGAAATTTATTTTCTTTATTAATACCTTGTTTTATTGGATTTATTATTATTATTTTTTTATTTTATAAATATATTGATAATGTTCCTAAATATATTAATCCTTTTTCTAGTTTGAATTTAATTGGAATTTTAACTCTTTCTTCATTTTGTTGTGGTAGTTTTTTAGTTCAAACTAATCAAATTATGAGTGGTTATACTGTTAAACAAAGTACTAGTATTAAACATGAATTTGTTGAAAATCTTATTAATAAACAGAAAAATATTAGTAATAAGTATTTTAGAAGAAAAACTTTAAATGAAAAAATTAATAATTGGATTAATTTTTTTAAGATTGATAGAAGTGAAAGTTTAATTAATAATTAAATACAATGGAAATTATAAATAATTAAAATATAACAAATATAAAAATTAAAATAAAAAAAAAATTTGAGTTAAAACCAAAAAATATAATTAAAAAAAAAATGATAAATAATGAACAACAATTAATAAAAGAATTAGACATAGATCAAATATTAATAAAAGAATCATCAAAAGATATAATACATATTTTAAAAAATAAAAACCGAATAAAAAATTTATCAGTATTTGACTTTAATCGTTATTTACAATCATATGAATTAAATCCAAATGATGAAAAACAAAGAAAAGTAAATTTAATATATTTTTGTTTACTTCAATTTCACGGATTAATTCGTTATATTCACTTTAATGAATTAACAGAAGAAGACATAAAAAAAATATCATATTTTATAAAACATCTTTATATTAGAAAAGGAAAATATCTTTTTAGACAAGGCGACAAAGCAAAAGCTTTATATGGAGTAATAAATGGAAAATGTGCTGTAAGAGAAGTAAATTTTACTGATTATACTAAAAAATTTTTATACGAAAAAGAAAAAGGTTTAAATATTAAAAATGATATAATTGAAAATAATAATATTCCAATTGAAGTTTTTATGAGTGATTGTGAAGATGAAAGTGAAGAAGAAGAAGAAATAAATAATAAAAATAATAAAAAAAAAAAAAATAAAAGTATTGCTAATAGTGAATTAGAAAAAGAATTTTTACCAATGGATGAAAAAAAATTTGAAAGAATACAAAAAAAAAAATTAAAAAGATTAGAAAAAAAAACAGAAGAAGATATTGATATGGAAATAGATTTTAAAGTAAAAAGACAATTAAAAAGAAATATAGATTTAACAATTAGACTAAATAAAACAATAATAAAAAAAAAGAAAAAAAAAAATGGATTAATTAAAAGACTTAAATTTAATCAAACACCAAAAGATATAGATAAAAATTTAGATAATTTTATAAAAGAATTTGAAGAAGAAAAATTTAGTTTTCAAAAAGGAATGTGTTTTGGTGAATGGGGATTAATTTATTCAATTCCAAGAACAACTTCAATTTATATAAAAGAAAATTGTGATTTATTTTATCTTGAAAAATTATATTTTGATAAATTATTAACTGATATTTTTCAAAGAGCCGATGCAAATAAAGTTAATTTTTTATCTAAAACTCTTCCAATATTTAAAATAGGAATAAAAATTGGTCATATTTTAACAAAAATAATTCCAACTTTTTTTGAAAAACAATCTTTAGTGTATACACCTTTTGATAATGCAAATTGTTTATATTTAGTTTATCAAGGAGAATGTAGTTCAGTTTTTTTACCTTTTGCAAAAGAAAAAAAAGATTATTATGAAAAATTAAGAGAAGTTAAAATAATTTCTAAATTTCAAAAAGGCGCAATTGTCGGTTTTGAAAGTTGTTTTGAAGGAAATAATAAATATAAAACTGGTTTGTTAATTACTAGAGAATATACTACTCTTATGAAAATTGATATTAATTATATTTTAGATTTTTTTCCAAATTTTAAAAAATCTATTATGGAAATTTATAATGAAGAAATTAAAGTTCATAATCAAATAAATGAAAGTATTAAATTTGCAAAAGAAAATTGTTCTTATTATGAAAAAATGAAAAATGAAGATTTAAATAAAAAAAGAATTAATAATATGTTTATATTAAAAAAAAAAATAAATCCTAAAAATGAAATTAAAATTATTCATTCACAAAATGAAAATGAAACTTTTATTAAAACCATGAAAACACATAAAAATTTCTCAGTAAAAAAACAAGAATTAAAAAAAGCATTTTTAACTAAAAGTCCTACTAAATTAGGAATAACAATTAAATCAAATATTAATATTCAACCACATAATATTCATACTGAAATTAAACGTTTTGTTTCAAGTCCTTTTAATAGTACAAATATTTCATTTTCTAATGTAAATAATATTCATAATTCAAGATTAATGAGTGCTTCTATTTTACCTACTCATGCTTATAATATGAAAAATAATAGAAAAAGTCTTTTTGATGAATCAAATTCTATTATGAATAATAATAATACTTTTGAAAATTCGAGTGATAATAAAAAAAAAATTAGCAAGAAAAATATTAGAAAAAGTCCGATTAGAATAAAATTAAAATTAATGAATAAAATTATTGAAAAATTAAATTCAAATTCAATGGAAACTGGAATGTTTAATTTACCATTGTTAAGCACTCAATATTAAATGTTTAAAAAAAATTAATATATTTAATATAAAATAGAGTTTTATTTATTGTTTAAAATATTAATTTGAAAATTTTTTAAAATAAAAAATGTAAATACCTTGAAAAAGTTAAAATCATAGGTTTTATCATTTTATTTTTTTTCAATAAAATTAATTTTTCCTTATTTATATCATAATTTCAATAAATTAATATTTTCTTAATTTTATTTCAAAATTAGAGAAGATTTATCAGAACTATATTCTAATAATAAGTTTTTTCTTTATAAAATCTTTATCTTCAAAATTATGCTCAGTTAAAATATCTTCTCCAGTTTCAGGTTTATTTGATTCCTTTGGCTGATTTATCTCTCATTAAATCTAAAAACACATTAATCAATATACTTTTTCCAAAACTAGTTTTTATAATCTAAAATTTTATGGCTATATTCTATTGTTGGATTTTTAGATTATTTAATGAAAAAATAAATATGAAAAAAAGAAATTTTTAATAATAATATAATAGGATAATAAATAGTATTATTCTTGGATTAAAGAAAATATATTTTATATATATTAACCCTCAAAATATACATTATTTTCTTAATATTAAATATTTTTATACCTTTATATTAATTTTATAAAACACAAATAAATATATTAAAATATTTAAATTAAAAAAAGTAATTTCAATATAAATATTTAAATTATTATATAAGATTACAAAATATGTATCTTATATTTAATTATAATAGTTAAACAATAAAAAATGATTATCAATATTTAGAAAATATTAATATTATTTATTTAAATTAAAAATTCAACAAAATAACAATTAGATAAAATTATATATTGTAATTATAATTTTAATAATAATCAATAAATTAATTTTCAGAAATATTATAAATATCATTTTAAAAATATATATTTTTTATCA
>JAEEGK010007775.1_pt1 | contig 25507 bp, 34 predicted proteins | sample 8958771 | NCBI WGS metagenome assembly JAEEGK01 (sample SAMN16246547, study PRJNA631951) | gut metagenome | biome: gut microbiome; feature: rumen; material: SC-attached | host: Bos | place: Iran: Karaj | collected 2018-10
CACGAAGCGAGCGTCGTCGGTAGCACTTGCAGCAGCGGTGAAATTGATCACTGCACCCTCTGTCAGAGCATACGAAGCATCATTACCATCCCACAAATAGAGAGTTTCACCTGCAACACCCGATACGGTGATGGTATAGCTTGTCGAAGCGTCCGTCAATAAACCGAGTTTTACGTCAGACAGGTCAGCTGCTTGCGCAATCTGAAGAGGAGTAGTGCCGTTCAATGCATAGATAGCCACTTTACGACCAGGCATGTACATTTCATAACCATTCAAAGCGCCATATTCAGCAGCTTGATAAAGGTCGATTTCGCAACTTTCACCACTGGTAGCCTCCAGAAGGAGGGTTGCTTTTGCTGTAAAAGTAACAGCCATTACATTGATTGTAGCTGCGATTCCGAGCAGCATCAATACTATTTTTTTCATAATATTTGTTTTTAAATTTTTGTTTTAAATTATTTTACCTTAGAACAACCTTCCGGGCATCGGAGGAGCAACATCTCCTGGGTGCTGCATCTGTTCATTATCATTTGTAGTTCCACAAATCACGTAGTTGAAACGCATCTTTGTGGTTTCTACATAAGGACTTAAATAAATCTTTTTCATACCCATTGTATTCATTCTCCATTAGCCGGCTTCGGGCAAACGCCCGAAACCAACTAAAAGACTAATTATTATTTTACGCGCTTCTCGCCGTTAACTACGTAAACGCCGGCAGGCAGCGAGTTCCATACGTTCATCTCACCCATATATTGGCCGGTGATAGTATAGATACCCTTTGCGCTCTTAACAGCCTCTGCGCTCTCGATAGCGGTAGTTACCTTACGCGGGCTAACGATCTCGAAACGATAGTCGTTTGCGCTGTTAGCGTCAGCCGTGAAGTCATAGGTATTGCCCTCAACCATCAGCACTTCTGCGCCGGTTGCGTGGTCAACCAACATGAACTCATTGCCTTGTACGCCATCAAAACTGATTGTGAAGTTACCACCGTTTACAGTCGAGAAACCTACATAAGTACCCTCAAGATCTTCTGCTACGATATAATCGTTTTTCTCGCCATCAACTACGTAGATATTCACGTCGCTGTTCAGATATTTCTCGTAAGATGCTGTTTCTGCTCCTTCAAGAACATCCACATCATCCAAGATTCCGTCTGCGTTAGCTACGTTGATGGTAATCTGAGCGGAATACGGAGCTGCCATACTGCGACGCGGAGCAGGAGTATAACCAGGAACGGCCGGAGCATATACCATGCTTGCATAGTTAATCGATGTTTCCTCAACGAAATTCGGGTTATTGAGCAAGAATGCCTGCATAGGCCTCAATTTAAGACCCTCTGCTGCAGCCTTAGCAGCCGGTTTTGCATCCCAGGTAATTGTACCTTGGGCATTCTGCCTAGCAACCCAAATTGCGTCTGCAATATTAGACGAACCCGTCAATGAATTAATAAATGCCAATGCATCAACCTCTGCTGTATAGCTGTTTGCAAACGAACTCCATTTCAGATCTGCATTAAGAGCTGCATTCACGTTACCTACCAACTCACCGGAAATCGTAATTTCAGGAGCAATACCATCGTGATCACGATAAGCGAGCAAGTCATAAGCGGCAAACGGTTTATCCAGTTTAGCAAGCACAGCAGGGTTGTTATCATATTCAAGACCGATATAGCCCAGATTAGTCCAACCTGCATTCTCATATACAGCGACATTCGCATAACCCGTAGAAGAGATTGATTTTGCCAGATTGTATGTCGGAATACCGAACCACTCCCATTGGAGAGCAGTGCTGCTCTCACGCCAAGCGTTAGTCGTAAACTACACCTTTGCATTCGGGTGGCGGTTAGAAGAAACAGCCGGGTTGAAGAGGAAGGTTGCGTACTTGCCGGTGTTGCTATTGTGCTTCAGCACGATGTTATCAACTACCGGAGCGGTAATACCTTGCTCACCGGTAACGATGAACTTGGCACCAGCTTCAACGATGATTTTTGCGCGCGAGCCCAAGAGAACACGACCAACTTCCAGTGCATAACCGTCCATGATAACCAAAGTTTGATCACAGTCGGTGCTAATGATTTGCAGCTCATCCAGAACGAGAGTGGTAGCACCACCATGGTTAACCATGGTCTTAGCCCAAATCGTATCAGTCATCGGATCTGTGTCACCATCCAATGCGTGCTTCCAGTTAACAGTACTTCCCCAATCTGCAACACCTTGATCTTCTGCATCAACCGGTGCAGTACCTTCACTGATAACCCAAATGGTTTTACCAGGCTCAACCTCTACCTGAGTAAGGTGCGTTTGACCCTGTTGTGCTTCCGTTGTTGCGTTAGACAAAAAGTCTGCTAACGTTTGATCACCAATAGTCGTTTGACCAGCACTGGTCGATCCACCAATAATCGTAATGGTCGTTTACTCTTCTGTGCTGGCAGCCGCAATAGCAGTCGGAACAGAAATAGACATAACAGCATCAATATTACCTTGTGTCGGATCTACCGGGTTAGGAATAGAACCACCCTGGAAAGTACCACCAGTAATAGTAAGAGAGTCAACCTTAGTTTGTTGATTAGCTGCCACTACTTGCTCTTCAATTGCATAACCATTAGTAGCAGTTACTTTCGAGTCACCACCGATATTGACATCAATATCACCGGCGTACGCACCTGAAGTTGTGATAACGATAGCACTACCGGAAGCAGTCGAACCGGACGATGATTCAGTTGCTGCGTTGTATGCCTCACCCGAACCAACGATTGTAGCATCGATGAAATCTACTACACCAGACTTGATGTTTGCACCGGTACAACCCTCAGCATAACCTTCTACCTTCCAACGTGCATAACCGGATGCATAAACAGCAATCGGGTTCTTCACTTTACTCGGATTTGAGTGTACATCATCTTTTGTTTGCACCACAATTCTACCTGTCGGATAGATGTGAACATAAGGAGAATAATTTACGTCTGTTTCAGCAATAACATATCCTTCAGGAAGCAAAGAGGTAGAATAAGCCACTTTATGATCATCCCTCTTATAAGTTTGTTGCTCATACCAAGTCGGGTTACCCAGAATACCATTGGTCTTGATACCATACTTACGTCCGTTGATAGTTCCTTTCAGATCAACACGTACACCGTTAGCAACACACTTGGAAGAGTTCCCTTCCGCTTTAGCATCCGTGGGGTAGGAGCTATTCTTACCTGCATAAACATTCGCGATATAAGTTAATGCCGGCTTAGCAGGAATAACATTATTAGCATCAGCTTTATATGCTATATTACTTTTCCAGATACCATCAACAGTGATTGCTGCATCATAGTAGGTGTGACGAATGATAACACCATCACCGATCTCCAGGTGGGTAAAATAATTAGCATTGTCATCACTCGGATCTACGTCCTTATTGGTGGAACCGGTTACATAGAATGCGTTTTGACCCTCGGCCGTGAATTGTGCGTTACCGTTGATCTTCAATGTACCATGAGTCAACAAGAAAGCACATGTAGCATTACTTGATTTGAAAGGATAACCGCCCATGTTAATCTCTACAGTGTGAGGAGCATCATTGATGTTCTCCGTACCCAACCACATGGTCTTGCTGAGGTTAATGGCATCAGAGGTCAAGTTGATGACCACGTCCTTTGTAGCAGATTGAGCCCATGCAGCCTCAAATTCAGCTGTGGTTCCTACGTTTGCGGTGTAGGTTTCTGCCCACATGTTTGTGCTAACAAGCAGAGCTACTGCCATCAGCACGATTGAATAAAGTTTTTTCATAATTTAATTAAATAAATTTAATTTAATACTTGAGGGTTTACCCTCGTTAATTAAAATTTAATTTTGGGTTAATGTTTTTGTTTGTTAAAAAATTTTTGTTTTTAATTGTTAATTATGTTTGTTAATTTGTTAGTTGTTTTTGCTATGTTAGTTTGCTTTCCCTGTCGCGGGGATATCGAAGGAGAAACGATTCTTTCCGTCAATACAAGTCAAGAAGAAATCTGATTTCACAATGAGGTTCATTCCTATCAAGACATCATAGTCATCTATATCACTACTATATACTATGAGGTTCTTATATAAATAACCATTAGGTAAGCCAAGATGTATTTTATATACTCCTACTTGCTCATCCCCGCCTATTCCCATCAAACTGGTGTGCTCAAACGGTTGAAGGCCTAATGCCTCTACTACACGAGGGGAGATAATAGTCACTTCTGCTCCTGTATCCCATGCCGCATTGTGCGTAAACAAACGCTTGGAAGGAACCTTTCCTTGCCCCACATCTTCACCCGCAAAGACGTACGCGTCTGTTAAAATAGCACTAATAAGACCATCATACTGCCGGATATACGCCATCACAAAACCTCCGATAGTTTAATGCGATCAACTTGATATACGGGAGGAGTATAGCAACCCGGCTTGGTTCGGTAGAACGAAGCACGAATTCCCCGCTTTGCTTCTTGTTGAGGAGCCTCTACTATTATAAAGTCCTCCAAATTCATATTTTCAAAATCTTTTCTCATCAAATTTAGTAATTTGTTTTGTTTGTTGCTATGTTAGTTCTCTATTAATTTATATGTTGGTATCCAATAAACATCTCATGCACGCATAGCCTCAATGGCAGCTCTGTCATTTACAATCAGCAGGGGAGTTGTGTGGTCTCTCATCCACTCGCCCGCTTTTGAAAGTTTTTGTGTCAATGTTTCTTTCTTCATATCCTTGCTCCCTTCTATCTTATATTATTTATTTGCGCTATATTTATATTTTTGATATTTTTGTGATGATTGATTGTTAACTCTTTGAGTTGAGGATTATTTGGATAAAGTGATCTGTAAATCTATTTATGAGAGCACTTTAGCTAAATAAGACTCATGTACGCAGTACTAATCAATCATCATGTTTTTTATGTATTTTTCTTTTAGTAGTGGTCGACATTTTTATCATGCCGCCTCTAATTCCTCCAGCACGTCATTCTTCATCGCATAAAAAGTCTTGGACAACCTTTTGCCTTGCCCCAATAACTCTTGCTCAATCTCCTCTAATCTTGCCAACTCCGATTCCAATTTCATTTTTCTCTTCTTTGTCATAATTATAATGGTTTTATAGGTTTAACTACGTTTGTTATAGTTTGTCAAACTCATACTATACTAATACTACTTTATCAGCTTCTACGTTATTATAGAAGGGGGTAAAATGGCGTTTAGCCCATTCCTTCCGTGTATATAACATCGGATTGATTTCTTCTTCTATTTGCCAGCCCATCTCAACAAACGGGTAGGCATATTGGTCAAAATCCTGCAATTGTTGTTTATCTTTATCCACCAACACCAACAAGTCCCAATCGGAGCCCATATGCTGATCTCCGCGAGCACGAGATCCGTAGAGCCATAGATTGCTTCCCTTTGGAAGAATCTGCTGCCCCATTGTCCGGATGCGTTGTATGATGGACGACTTATTCATTTTATCTTCATTTATCTCTGATTGAGAAAAGTATAAAAGTATAATTATTATAATTGCATTTTTGAAAAAGGATAAAACTTTATCTTTCTTTATCGCTGCTTATTGATTCAGTCTCGTCAGAGATAAGTATTTGTTCGAGTGAATCATGTTAAATGTATTTATAAATGGGTCAGTTGAACAAAGACTTATGAATTATGCAATAATTGGTATCAATAAGCAGTCTTTATTTAGTTTTATTTACCATTCAAAAATCTATTTTTTTTTATAATTTTTCTATTATATAAACTACTCAACCATCGTTCCATCCGTAGTATATGTATGCCCACCACGAATGATATAAATGCGCCCATCAATCATGACCTTAGTGCTGATCGGTGATTGGTGATCGGCGATTGTTTCAAATCCTTCCGTCTTCTTATGCGCCGTGTACGTCGCATAATATGCCGCATCACTCGTCACAGCCGTCACTCTCGGCGACCAGCCTGCGAAGATATAGCGATACTCTTCATCATCCTCCTTGGTCGGCATCTCGCCTTGGTAAGCCGGTACTACGCCGTATGCCACCAACTGGTTCTCCAACTCCGTGCCATCCTCATCCAGGAACTGCACCGTGTACATATTCACTACCGTCTTATAGACTGCCGTATAGGTGGCGTTACCCGTCACCTCGGTCAACTCAGGACTCCAGCCCGTGAAGGTATAACTATAATGCGCATTACCTCTCCGCTCCGGTGTTGTACCCGTATATTCCGGCACCGTACCATACGCCACGTTCGCTTTCAGCAACTGCGCACCGTTCCAGTCCTTAAATAGGATCTCGTACTCTTTCGGTTTCTTGTTAAAGTTCGCTGTATAGTTCACGTCACCCGTTACCTCCGTGATTTCCGGGCTCCATCCTGCGAACACGTAGTAATAATGCTCTTCCGCCACACGCGACGGCGTGATATCGATGCTCGGCATCTCGCCATACGCCACTTCCATGGACTTGATCACCGTCACGCCATCCTCAAAGTAGAAGGTCACCGTGTACTTATTGATCACGCTGTCAAACTGCGCTATATAACTTGCTTCGCCAATTACGGACGAAACCTGCGGGCTCCAACCGGTAAACGTATACGTATATTTCGCCGTGTTCTCCTTATTTATATTCGCGTGCGCGGGCGTGGTTCCATACTCCATTTCGGCTTGATCGACCACCGATCCATCATCCATCAGCCACGTAATCATGTAGCTGCGCTTCGTCGGTGTGTAGGTCGCGGTGTACGTTGCCTCGCCTACTACGGCTACCGGCTCATTATCCCAACCGGCAAACGCATACGTATACTCCTCGGTCGCGGTCTTAGACGGTGTCGAGCCGGTGTATGCCGGAGTAAGTCCGTACTCTACCAAGCCGCTTTGCAACTCTGTACCGTTCTCATCCTCGAAGCGAATCATGTACTTCCTAAGCGTAGCAGTATAGATCGCAGTGTAGGTTGCATCACCGGTCGCTGCGACCACCTCAGGTGACCAATTAGTGAAGGTATATTCATGCTGGGTATCAGCTACCTTTGTCGGAGTTTCATCATATGACGGAACCTGTCCTTGGAGCACCTGTTTTGCCTCCAACAGTGTACCATCCTCATTTACAAATTGGATTGTGTACATATGAGGAAGGTCACAATCATAGTAATAATGATCATCTGCAAAAGAAACCACATCTCCTTCATTCCATAATCCCGACACTTTACGACGGAGTTTTGCCTGCGCATCCTCATCGTAGTATGTTTCGTTACGAGAGGTGAATTTCCATTGATTATCTAACCATTTATAGGCATTGTCTTTTATCAAGGTAGCACCATTGTATGTATGGATGTATCTATCTGAATTTAGCCATTGATTTTCTTCAAAATGTTCTACAATTTGATCGACTTCCCTTCCGATTTCATCTCGCGTATAGGTAGTTCTAAACACTTGCCTCCAAGAGTTCTCACCCCAAACCGACAGAATAGAAGAGATAACTGCTTGATTAGAATCAAATACCTTTTCGGTTTTTGCAGAACCAATCCATGTATTTGTCACATTATCCCAACTTTTATAAGATGCTTCCAGAGTTTTATTCCCTTGTTCATCATATTCGGACTCATCACGATTCTTACCATACCATGCTACTCCATTCCATTCAAAACGTTCTTCCAAGGTTGGACGATAGGCTTCATCATATTCATAGTTAACGTAGTAATACGGCACCCAGTCATTGTTCTGCCAATCATCATAGACAGCTCTATATATAGGCTTACCGTTGGGGAGATAGGCAGTTGTATCTTTTGCTTCACCAACCCAAACAGAGTCATTTTGGCAGTGCCATGTAGCATTGAGAGTCTGACGAATACCATCGACAACACAATCAATCATATCCGTACGAGACATAGACTGCATCACCCACCTCGAACCATTCCATTTAGCATTGTGCACCATGATTTTGATGCCGTTTGCATTATAGGTATTGACAGTACGCAAAGAGTCTACCCATTCCGTACCAATCGGTCGGTAGGTTTTTATAGTATCAGGTTGACCAGGGGCATAATAATGATAGTCTGTGCGAGCATATCCATACCATTCACCATTATTCCACACGAATGAAGCTGTTTGGGTCGGGTTCGCAGTTGAGCCAATAGTAGTTGTACGAGTCGAGTTGACCCAATCATTATTACCCCAAGATTGAGTAATAGTTTCGCTACCTCCGTTAATGGAAAGAGTTCGTTTGGAATAAGCCACCCATTGTCCTCCATTAGAAGAACTCCATGAATAGGTGCAATTTTCAATGGTATCTGCGCCAAGCACATTATCCTTTATTGTCTTCCGATAGCGCGCCCATGCGCCGTTCTTCCAAGAGTAAGTGATCGTACTCTTCAGACCAGTGAGTATCCATTCTGTCCTATAGTTCTTACCAGTCCGAACGCCATTCGAGAAGGTGTATTTCGCATCAAGAATCTTACCTCCAGATGCATTATACCACAGACTATCTTCTACGGACATCACCCATACACCATTGGACCAAATATTGTGCTGATGAACGGTTTGCAAAGTCTTGGTTCCAAATTTTTCATACTTAATTGTATCTTGATCTGAACCCACCCATGCTCCATTAGACCACGTTTGTTTCTCGTAAAAAGTCTGCGCCTGCGATGGCCCATTATAATGCCAAATCTCATGGGTGTTATTAACAAAATCACCTTCGGACCAGACCTGTTTAAGATAATTTATTTTCTTAGTAGCTGTCAGCCACGCTGTTACCTCATGAATAGAGCCAGCACCTCCCCACACATCCTTAGCAAGCAAGGACTTATATTCATAATACTCTTTTGTATATCCATTGTCATCATAAACCCACGCTTTCTTTGTTCCTTTAGACCAATCAGTGCCGTTATGTGCAGTATATTGAATATCTAATGTGGTTTTGCTAGCATTATACCATTCACGGATGCGTTGTTTAGAAAGCATCAACTGATTTGTAGATGCATTGCGTTTATAGGTCGTAAATTCCGTCTCTCGATTAGCCGCATCATAAGCATACGTGTATTTAACATCTGGCACCCATGCGTTATTTACCCACACATATTCTGTACGGGACGTCATTTTACGTGCCTCGTTATATATAGTATCGGCTCTATCCACACCCTTCCAATTACTGATGGTATTGTCCCATGTATAGGTTGCGCCATAATAGACAAAACCATCATTCGCATATTCCATCTTCGATTCGCCAACACGGCTACCATTGTTGATAGCCCACGTGATAGTACGGGTTGTATCGCCATACTCGTAGATGGAGACATGAGTAAGATTACCATTCACATCGTAGGTCTGTACCGAATCAATCGGGCAGGTGCCTTCTGCAGCGCGCTTGGGCGCGCGTATAATAGCCCGATCAACCGGAGCTACATACCACTCCGGATCATTATTTACCATCGTATCCGCCGCAAGAACCTCCTCCTCATTGATGAGTGTATCTTCTGTAACAATCTCTTGGGCGCAGACACGAGTCGAAACAGCCGTCATCACAACGACTGCTATCGTAACCAAAATCATTCCTATGTATCTACCTCTGCGCATTTTTCGCGTTTTTATTATCTTCTTTGGCACGTGTCTTAAAAGACGGATGCTATAACCTTATCTACTATCTCTTCAAAATAACGTTCTTTGATTGTCCCTATGCGACGGATCACATCCCGTTCGACGTATCCTGCAATTATCTGGCATTTAACGCTACTCGGCTTTGTGAACGTAAATCCGCTTACCATGTCATCCAAAAGAGGATAAGAATACTGCGGGTTAATCAGCCTATTGGACGTTATGAGCACCAAATACATCAAACCAAATTCATCTTCTTGCAAATCATCGTTTGAAACAATAATCGCAGGATGCACTTTGAACGTCCCGTCAGCAAACTGGAAATTAACCTCCACAATATCTCTTTGATGATATTTCATACGCAACGAGCCATAATATCGGACATACTTCTTTTGGAATGTGCCATAAACGCCTGAGTTAATTCGCGATCTTCACGAATCTCTTCCTGCGTGGGTTCGGAGGCTTGAACGGAAATTTGCGTAAACAAGCCACTTGCCATCAAGGCAGCGATCTTGCGTCTTGCAAGAGCACTACTTTGATCGTATTGTAATGTTACCGTACACATATCCCTGTTCCTTTCTATGTTTTTTTCGTTTAGTGTATTCCTTTCACGCGCTCGTATATACGCGTAATATTCAAAATCGGGCACAAAATTACGAAAAAAAAATCAAACCACAAAGAAAAATAACAAAAAAATGCGAAAAAGTGCGATTTTGTTATCCAAATTCAACAAAACCCGCTTTCTCTTCCGCCTTACAACATGAAATGTTGCGTTTTTTCGCCACGAAATATTGCCTTTTGAAATGGAAAAGATTATTGATCAATAGTCGTTTGGTCTAATAGAAAATCATAGATACTGGCAATAGTAATGCCCTTCTCATTGCGATGTAGCTTGATTCGGTCACCCACTATTATCAGTTTGTGGAACTCATCTTTAATTTGGCATAAAGAGTTTTGTTCCTGTTTCATCTTTGCCTCGTCCGGCATACGCCATGCGGATTGGATATAATACCGTTTAGAGCCCATATTGCATACAAAATCCACCTCCAAAGTCACGCGTTGCTGAACGCCCTTTTCATCCCGTACACGAATATTCACATTCCCGACATCTACCCTGAAACCACGTCCACGCAGATCGTTGTAGAGCGCATTCTCCATGATATGATTCTCTTCGAATTGCCGGAACGATAATATGGCATTTCTTAAACCGCAGTCTTTGAAATAGTATTTGGACGATGAACCGATATATTGCCTGCCTTTTATATCATATCGCTCCGATTTCTCAATCAAGAAGGCATCTTGCAGGTATCCGATATAGGTATCAATGGTTTTATCGGTAATATTCTGCAGTCGCTTGATACTTTTGAAGGTATTGGCTATGGTGGTCGGACTCATCAGACTCCCGACACCGGAAGCCAGCACACGAACCAGCTCCTCAAACTCCGCTTTATTCTCGATGGTATACCGCTCATATATATCCCTCAGATACACCGTTCTGTATAAACGCTCAAGATACGCCGCTTTCTTGTCATCGCCTTTTATGGACAACAATTTAGGCAGCCCCCCATACATGTAGTATTCTTGCAGACCATCCGCTTTGTCTCCATCGTAGGCAGTCATAAACTCTTCAAACGACAACGGGTATACATGTATTTCATCACTACGTCCTCTAAACTCCGTCGCTATATCCGAACTCAAGAAATGACTGTTACTGCCGGTTACATACACATCCGCATTCTCCTTAAGCACTAACGAACCAAGCATCTCCACAAAATCCACCACACGCTGCACCTCATCAATAATGATATAGTACTGCTCGTCATCACGCATCATTTTATCCACCCACTCCAACAAATAATCAGGATCACGGAAGGCCTTATTCTGACGTCCTTCCAAATCAATCACAAGAATATGGTCTGTCGGGACTCCTTGCTCTAACAAGTGAGCGCGGAACAAAGTCTTCAACAGATACGACTTGCCGGCACGGCGTATGCCGGATACCACTTTGATTAGACCATTGTTCTGTGCGTCAATAAGTTGACGCATGTAAGTAGGGCGTAATATATTCATGTTAATATATTTATTGGTTTCTTATAGCACTATTGTTCTACGAAAATCTGTCACATGTGACACTTTTCCGTAAAAATCCGCTGCAAAATTACTACAAATATTTGGAATACACAAGGATTTAACGGTAAAAAATTAAAATTATTTATATTTTCAAACGTAATTTCGGCGGGAACACATAAAAAAATCGCCCCGAAGAGCGATTTTTTTATTACGGTGCCACGCGGTTGATGTCTCGTGGGAACATCGAACATTCTTTGACGTTCGCGATGCCCAAGAAGCAAGCTGTGATGCGCTCCAAGCCGATGGCGAAGCCGCCGTGAGGGGGCATGCCGTTCTTGAACGTATCGAGGTAGAAATGGAAGGCGTCGGGGTTCATACCGCGACGGATCATCTTCTCTCGATAGTCTGCTTCTTTATGGATACGCTGACCGCCGGAGGTGATCTCCAGGCCTCTCATGAGGAGGTCGAAACTGAGTGTCAGACTCGGATCCTCGGGGTCGTCCATCGCATAGAAAGCACGGTGCTCCGACGGGAAATGGGTGACGAACACGAAGTCCGAACCGTATTTCTCGAAGGCGTACTTACAGATAGCGCGTTCCTCTTCCGGCGCGAGGTCGTCTTCGCCACGGTGGTCGGCTTCGCAGAGGTGGTTCTCAAAGAGAATCTCATGCACTTCGCTCAGCTTCCATGCAGGAACCTGCTCTGGCAGCACCGGATTAACGGCGTTGAGGAGTTGCAGCTCGTGTGCACAATCGCGCTCTACAACGGCTATTATGTGGCGCAGAAGGGCTGCCTCGAGGGTCATAACATCTTCCTGTCCTTTGATGAAGCCCATCTCGACATCGAGGGAGATGTACTCATTGAGGTGACGGGATGTCGCATGTTTTTCTGCGCGGTACGCGGGCGCGATCTCGAAGACGCGCTCGTAGACGCCTACGCCGATCTGTTTGTAGAACTGCGGGCTCTGCGCGAGGTAGACCTGCTTGCCGAAATAATCCATCTTGAACACGTTAGCGCCGCCTTCTGCTCCTTCGCTCACGATCTTCGGGGTGAAGATCTGGGTGAAACCATTCGCGCTGAGGAACTCACCGAAGGCACGTGCGATCGTCGATTGAACCTTGAGGATCGCCATGTCACGCGGGTTGCGGAGAGTGACCTGACGGTTATCGAACTTATAACGCAGCAGTGTCTCTTCGTCGCCGAACTTCAGGGCGTTCATGTCCACTACCTCAGCGGTGGTCGGACGGCTCAGGACGCGGACCTCGGCTACAGCGATCTCAATCGTGTTGTAGAACGCTGCGGGGTCCTTGATCTTCGCCTCGTTCACCGTACCGGTGAGGGTGATCGCCATCTCGCGGCATAAATCGTTCATGGCTATCTCTGCGCCCTTCTCGTCGAAGAACTTAGAGCTCTCGTTGGAGACTACAGCCTGCAGTAGACCACGACTCTTGCGAAGCACGATGAAGCCGCCCCACTTCGTGACGCGGACGTTATGGATCATGCCGGAAACGGAAACAGATTCGCCAACCTTGCAGTTGGCGAGATCTGTAACGTTTTCGTTATGTTTGGTAGCATCTAGAAACATAACTCAATTTGAGATTTATGATTTCAAATTTATGATTTATGCCTCTTTTACTTCCTCAGCTGCAGGAGCCTCTGCAACGGCCTCAGCTACTTCTTCCTTAACGGCTTTCTTGCCGGCACGGCGGGTAGCTTTCTTGGTTGCTTTCTTGGTCTCCTTGAGCATGTTCTCATTGTAATCAACGAGCTCGATGATAGCCATTTCGGCAGCATCGCCCAGACGGAAGCCTGTGCGGAGGATACGTGTGTAACCACCCGGACGGTTAGCGATCTTCTCGCCTACATTCTGGAAGAGTTCGGTAACGACCTCTTTCTGCTTGAGCAGGGAGAAAGCCAAACGACGGTTGTTCATGTTATCCTCTTTAGCACGAGTGAGGATCGGCTCTACGTAGATACGGAGCGCTTTCGCCTTAGCGAGGGTCGTGCTGATACGCTTGTGGAGGATCAGCGAGCAGGCCATGTTGCTCAGCATCGCTGCGCGATGGTTGGCCTTACGGCTAAGGTGGTTGAATTTCTTATTATGACGCATAATAATTCAATGTTTTAATGTTTTAATGTTGTAATGATTTAATCATTCACGTGGTAGCGTGAGATGTCCATACCGAAGGCGAGACCGTTACGCTCGAGCAGTTCGTCGAGTTCGGTGAGGGATTTCTTACCGAAGTTACGGAACTTGAGCAGGTCAGCGCGGTGGTAGCGTACGAGGTCGCCGAGTGTATCCACCTCTGCTTGTTTCAAGCAGTTGAGAGCACGAACGGAGAGGTCCATATCCTGGAGCTTCTGGTTGAGCAGCTGACGCATACGGAGGATCTCCTCATCGAGTGCGTTGCTGTTCTTCTTGGTCTCCTCTTCGAGTACGATACGCTCGTCGGAGAAGAGCATGAAGTGGTAGATAAGGATCTTGGCGGCTTCGGTGAGTGCCTGTTGCGGGGCAATAGAGCCGTCAGTAGTAATCTCGATGGTCAGTTTCTCGTAGTCGGTACGTTGCTCGACACGATACTGGTCAACAGAAATCATGACGTTGCGGATAGGCGTGTAGATGGAGTCGATAGGAAGAGTTCCGATAGGATCGTCTTTCTTACGGTTCTCATCTCCAGGCACGTAGCCACGTCCCTTGTTGATGGTCAATTCAATCTCAAAGTCTGCAGACTCGTCCATCTCTGCCAACTGGAGCTCAGGATTGAGCACTTCGAAGTTTTGAAGTGCCGTATTGAACTCACCGGCCAAGAACACTTTGGACTTGTGCACACGAAGACGGAAAGTTTCGCCTTCTGCCTCAATTCCTTCCTTGCGGATGAAACGAACCTGCTTGAGGTTGAGGATAAGGTTGGTAACGTCAGTGATTACTCCCGGGATAGTCGCAAATTCATGATCAATACCACTGATCTTGACAGAGCAGATAGCATAGCCTTCAAGGCTGCCGAGCAGCACACGACGGATAGCATTGCCTATCGTAATTCCGTACCCGGGCTCGAGTGGGCGAAACTCAAAGATACCTTTGTTCGCGCTCGAATCCAACATTATAACCTTATCAGGTTTGATGAAATCTAATATTGCCATGAATTTATTTATTATTTAGAGTACAACTCGACGATCAATTGCTCCTTGATATTCTCAGGAATCTCAGCACGTGCAGGTACGTTGAGCAGTTTACCACCCTTGAGGCTTTCGTTCCACTCAATCCAGCTGTACTTGCCATGGTTGAATCCTTCGAGCGAAGCAGCGATAACTTCCAGCGATTTAGCTTTCTCGCGAACAGCTACCACCTGACCCGGCTTAACAGAATAAGAAGGAATATTTACAACCTTGCCGTCTACAGTGATGTGACGGTGGCTAACGAGCTGACGTGCAGCTGCACGCGTAGGAGCCAATCCAAGACGGTATACGATGTTATCCAGACGGCACTCGAGCAGTTGGATAAGGATTTCACCGGTAATACCTTTGGTACGAGCAGCCTGAGCAAAGAGGAGACGGAATTGCTTCTCGAGTACACCATAGGTGTATTTAGCTTTCTGCTTCTCAGCGAGCTGAGTACCGTACTCAGAGCTCTTCTTGCGGCGGTTCACACCATGTTGTCCGGGAGCGTACGGGCGCTTTGCGAGCACCTTGTCCTCACCGAAGATAGCCTCGCCAAAGCGGCGGGCGATACGTGATTTTGGGCCAATATATCTTGCCATAATTCTTGTTTACGTTAAAAGGGTTAAACACTATTATACACGGCGACGTTTCGGAGGACGGCAACCGTTGTGCGGCATCGGAGTAACGTCGATGATTTCAGTAACATCGATACCGGCAGCCACGCAGGCACGGATAGCCGATTCACGTCCCTGACCGGGACCCTTAACGTAAGCTTTCACTTTACGCAGACCGAGGTCGTATGCGACCTTGCAGCAGTCAGCTGCTGCCATTTGAGCTGCGTACGGAGTATTCTTTTTGCTGCCACGGAAACCTTGCTTACCAGCCGAAGACCAGCTGATAACTTGACCGTCACCGTTGGCAACTGTAACGATAACATTATTGAAAGAAGACATGACGTGAAGCTGGCCAACGCCCTCGATCTTCACTACGCGCTTCTTAGCTGCAATTGCTTTTTTTGCCATAACGTTTGATGATTTTTTATTAGTCGAAAGTCGAATGACAAAAGTCGAATGACTATGCTGCGACCTTCAAACATCGGTTTAACTTTACTTCGTTGCTTTCTTCTTGTTTGCAACAGTTTTCTTTTTACCCTTGCGCGTGCGGGCGTTGTTCTTGGTGCTCTGACCACGAACCGGCAGACCGATACGGTGACGTACACCACGGTAGCAACCGATATCCATCAAACGCTTGATGTTAAGTTGGGTTTCAGAACGAAGATCACCTTCTACTTTGAATTTAGCACCGATGATCTCACGTACTTTAGCTGCTTGGTCATCCGTCCAATTCTCTACCTTGATGCTTGGGTCAATGCCTGCCTCTGCGAGAATTTTCTTTGCGCTTGAACGACCTATTCCGTAGATATAAGTCAGACTGACTTCGCCACATTTGTTCTGCGGTATATCTACACCGACAATTCTTATAGCCATAATTTAATACTAAGGATAATTTTGTTAAATAAATAATTGATTTTAGAAGTTTGTGATTCGAATTAAAGATTGCGCTTATCCTTGACGCATCTTCATTTTCGGATCCTTCTTGTTGATTACATACAAGTGCCCTTTGCGACGTACGATTTTGCAGTCTGCATTGCGCTTCTTGATAGATGCTCTAACCTTCATAAAAGTAATAGAGTTTAAAATGTTAGTTAATTTACTTGTAGCGGAAGGAGATACGTCCTTTCGTGAGATCGTACGGACTCATCTCTACTTTAACGCGGTCCCCGGCGAGGATCTTGATGTAATGCATACGCATCTTACCGGAGATGTGGGCGATGATGAGCGGTCCGTTCTCGAGTTGCACGCGGAACATAGCGTTGGACAATGCCTCTACTACGGTTCCATCTACTTCGATGCTGTCTTGTTTTGCCATAAGCTTACTAAGTTTACTAATTGGTTATTATTAGATGAATCTGTCTCCCAAAACCTGTTGGATGTAGTCAAAGGTGGATAAGATATCAGCCTTGCCGTTACGCACGCACACAGATAACTCATAATGTGCGGCGGGTTTGCGGTCGATGGTGCGCGCGGTCCAACCATCTTCCTCGATGAGGACATTACGACGTCCGAGCGTAATCATCGGCTCGATAGCGAGCGTCATACCACTCTTCAGGACGAGACCGTTGCCGCGGCGACCATAGTTGCACACATCGGGTTCCTCGTGCATATCGCGTCCGATACCGTGTCCCACGAACTCGCGCACTACGCCGTAGCCGGCGCGCTCGCAGTGGTTCTGTATGGCGAACGAGATATCGCCCACGCGCTTGCCCGTGACAGCCTGCTCGATGCCCAAGTACAATGCCTCTTTCGTCGTACGAAGGAGTTGCATCACTTCAGGGCTCACCTCCCCCACCGGGAAGGTATACGCGCTGTCAGAGTGCCAGCCGTTGAGCTCGATGGACGAGTCGATGGAGATGATGTCGCCTTCTTTGAGGATGACCTTGTCCGAAGGAATGCCGTGTACCACCACTTCGTTAACCGAAGTACAGAGGGTCGCGGGATACTCTTCGTAACCAAGGCAGGCGGGACGTCCACCGTGGTCCATGATGAACTCGTAGGCTATCTTATCCAGTTGGGCGGTAGTAACACCCGGCTTGATAGCCTTTGCCACTTCGGCATAGGTCTTACCAAGCAGGATGTTGCTTGCCCGCATCAGCTCTACTTCTTCGTCAGTCTTGAGAAAAATCATCTAACGCAACGAATTAGTAAGCCATAGCACCGGAGCGGCCTTTGATACGCATGCCGGACTCGAAGAATCCGTCATAGTGACGCATCAAGAGGTGGCTCTCAATCTGCTGCAAAGTATCCAATATAACGCCTACCATGATCAGCAGGGACGTACCGCCGAAGAACTGCGCAAAGCCCATCGACACACCGAACAGGCGAGCGAACGCCGGCAGGATAGCGATGATAGCGAGCAGGATAGAACCCGGCAACGTGATGCGACTCATGATAGTATCGATATACTCAGCCGTTTTCTTACCCGGTTTCACACCCGGAATGAATCCGTTGTTCAGCTTCAGGTTCTCTGCCATCTGAACCGGATTGATGATGATCGCGGTGTAGAAATAGGTGAAAGCGATGATGAGCAGTGCGAATACGAAGTTGTACCAGAAGCCGTTGTTATCCATGAACGCTTGTACGAAGGCATTGGACTCCGAAGCACGGAAACCTACGATAGCGATAGGGATGAACATGATAGCTTGCGCGAAGATGATCGGCATCACGTTAGCAGCATTGACCTTGAGAGGAATGTACTGACGCACACCGCCATATTGCTTATTACCCTGGATACGCTTTGCGTATTGCACCGGAATACGACGTGTACCCTGCACCAACATGATTGCGAACGCAAACACGAGGAGGAGGATAACGACCTCCAAGAGGAACACGATCAGACCACCACCGGCGTCATTGAGACGGCTGGAGAACTCCTGAACAAATGCACCCGGGAGACGCGCGATGATACCGATCAAGATGATGAAGGAAATACCGTTTCCAACACCGCGGTCGGTGATACGCTCACCCAGCCACATCACGAACATAGAGCCCGCACAGAGGAGGATGGTCGATGAGATAGTGAACCAGTTGAAACCGATAGCCAGCGGCTGACCTGCTTGCGCCATCTGTACCGACAGGTTAACGAGATAACTCGGTCCCTGGAAGAGCAGGATGGCTACCGTCAGATAGCGCGTGATCTGATTCATCTTCTGACGTCCGGATTCACCTTCTTTCTGCATTTTCTGGAAGTAAGGCACTGCGATTGAAAGCAGCTGAATTACGATCGAAGCAGAGATGTAAGGCATAATACCCAGGGCGAAGATAGACGCATTGGAGAAGGCTCCACCGGAGAACATATCCAAGAGCGCCATCAGACCACCAGCCGTCTGACCCTTGAGGGCAGTCAAGGCTGTTGGGTCAATACCCGGGAGAACGACGAACGAACCGAAACGATAGATGAGCACGAACAGAGCCGTGGTCAGCAGACGATTGCGGAGGTCCTCGATCTTCCAGATATTTTTACATGTTTCAATAAATTTCATAACGATTTTCGATTAACGATTATCGATTATTGATTACTTAAATTTTCTCGATAGTGCCACCGGCTGCGAGGATAGCCTCTTCTGCTTTCTTGGAGAAAGCGTTAGCCTGCACGGTCAGTTTAGCTTTCAGTTCGCCATTACCCAGGATCTTAACGAGTTGGGTTTTGGAGATGAAACCAGCCTCGTGGAGTTCAACCAAACCGATCTTCTCCAGCTTCTTAGCCTCAGCGAGAGCCTGGAGGGTAGCGAGGTTGATGGCTTTGTACTCAACACGGTTGATGTTCTTGAAACCGAACTTCGGCAGACGACGCTGCATAGGCATCTGACCACCTTCGAAACCGATTTTCTTGCTGTAACCGGAGCGCGACTTAGCACCCTTGTGACCACGGGTAGAGGTTCCACCCAGGCCCGAACCTGCGCCACGGCCGACACGCTTAGCGGTCTTAACCGAACCGGCAGCAGGGGTAAGATTATTCAATTCCATAATGATTACTTGCTTTTAGGATTAGTCAATAACTTTAACAAGGTGCTTTACCTTCTCTACCATACCCAGGATAGCCGGGGTAGCTTCGTGCTCAACGACTGCGTTCATCTTGCGCAGACCGAGGGCTTGCATGGTTTCCTTCTGCACCTTCGGACATTTAATCGTACTACGTACTTGTTGAATTTTAATCTTTGCCATAGTTGTAGAAGAATTTATTAGCCATTAAACACTGTAGAGAGACTTACGCCACGGTTAGCAGCTACGGTGCGAGCGTCACGCAGTTCAGCGAGCGCTTGGATAGTAGCTTTAACGAGGTTGTGGGGGTTGGACGAACCTTTGGACTTAGCCAAGACGTCGCGAACGCCTGCAGACTCCAGCACAGCACGCATAGCACCACCGGCTTTTACTCCGGTACCGTGCGTAGCGGGTTGGATGTACACCTGCGAACCACCGAACTTAGCAAACTGCTCGTGAGGGATAGTACCCTTGAGAACAGGCACTTGAATGAGGTTCTTCTTGGCAGCCTCGGTAGCTTTCTGCATAGCAGCGGCTACTTCACCTGCTTTACCCAAACCGTAGCCTACAATACCATCTTCATTTCCAACAACTACGATAGCTGCGAAAGTGAAAGTACGTCCACCCTTGGTAACTTTCGTTACGCGGTTGACAGCGACCAGACGCTCCTTGAGCTCGAGGTCTTGTGTTGATTTAACTCTTTGCATATTCGTACTTTGTTAGAATTTGAGACCTGCCTCGCGAGCTGCGTCAGCGAGAGCTTTAACACGACCGTGGTACAGGTAACCGTTACGGTCAAATACTACTTCATTGACACCGGCCTTGATAGCAGCAGCTGCGATGAGTTTACCTACCTCAGCGGCTTTCTCGGTCTTGGTCAGTTTGTCTTTGATAGCGAGCGATGATGCGCTTGCGAGGGTCTTACCCTCCAAGTCGTTGATCACCTGAGCGTAAATCTGGCTGTTAGAACGGAAAACCGTCAGACGAGGACGCTCTGCAGTACCATTCACTTTGGTACGGATCGATGCCTTGATTTTAAGGCGACGTGCGATTTTCTTAATCATAAACTTTTTTCCTTTCTAATTATTTACCAGCCGACTTACCAGCTTTACGACGTACGATTTCACCTTGGAACTTAACACCCTTACCCTTGTACGGCTCCGGTTTGCGGAACGAGCGGATCTTAGCGCAAATCTGGCCAAGAAGCTGCTTGTCAGCGGACTCGAGCATTACGAGCGGGTTCTGGTTACGCTCCGACTTGGTCTCCACCTTCACCTCTTTCGGCAAGCCGAGATAGATGGGGTGCGTATAACCGAGGGAGAAGTTCAGCACTTGCGGCTGAGCCAGCTCTACACGGTAACCTACACCGACGAGTTCAAGAGTCTTCTTGTAACCCTCGCTGCAGCCAACGACCATGTTATGAATCAAAGCGCGATACAGACCGTGTTTAGCGCGTGCCTCTTTCTCGTCGTTCGGACGGGTAACGTGGCAAACGCCGTCTTCTACGGTTACGGTGATCAGGGGATCAACAGCCTGGCTGAGCTCACCTTTCGGACCCTTAACGGTCACTACGTTCTCCGGGCTTACCGTAACGGTAACACCTGCGGGGATAGCGATAGGAAGTTTTCCAATTCTTGACATAGCTGTTCCTCCTTATTAATAAACGTAACACAACACTTCACCACCGAGCTGTTGAGCCAACGCTTCTTTGTTGGTCATCACGCCTTTCGAGGTCGAAAGGATAGCGATACCGAGGCCGTTGAGTACGCGCGGCATCTCGCGATAGCCTACATACTTACGGAGACCCGGGGTGGATACTCGTTTCAAACACTTGATCGCGTTCACTTTGTTCAGCGGATCATACTTAAGGGCAATCTTGATAGTGCCCTGAGGACCATCCTCGACAAACTTGTACGAGAGGATATAACCCTTCTCGAACAAGATGCGAGTGATCTCCTTCTTCAGATTCGAAGCCGGTACTTCAACCACACGGTGGCCGGCTTTGATAGCATTCCTCAATCGAGTGAGGTAATCTGCAATAGGATCTGTCATTGTTTTTTTGTTGTTAAATTAATCCCGCCTGTCGGGACAATATTTAATAATGTTAATTTTACCAGCTCGCTTTCTTTACGCCCGGGATCAGACCTTTGGAGGCCATCTCACGGAATTGAATACGGCTGAGACCGAATGCACGCATGTATCCTTTCGGACGACCGGTCATTTTGCAACGGTTGTGCAGACGAACCGGACTTGCGTTCTTCGGAAGGGCCTGGAGCCCTACATAGTCACCATCCTTGAGGAGTTGTGCACGTTTAGCTGCGTATTTAGCAACCAACTTAGCGCGTTTTACCTCGCGGGCTTTCATTGATTCTTTTGCCATAGTCTGAATTACTTTTTAAACGGTAAACCAAACTCACGCAGGAGTGCGAAGCCCTCCTCATCGGTTTTAGCTGTGGTGACGAACGTGATGTTCATACCCAGCAGTTTGGTGATGTTATCAATGTTAATTTCAGGGAAGATGATCTGCTCGGTGATACCCAAGGTGTAGTTACCACGGCCGTCCATCTTGTTCTCGATACCTTTGAAGTCGCGGATACGCGGCAGAGCTACGCGAACGAGACGCTCGAGGAACTCATACATCTGCTGACCGCGGAGGGTAACGCGAACACCGATCGGCATTTGCTTACGAACCTTGAAGTTAGCGATATCTTTCTTCGAAACGGTAGCGACTGCTTTCTGACCAGCGATAGCGGTCATCTCCTGGAGAGCGACCTCGATGATCTTCTTGTCGGCTACTGCCTCACCCAAACCTTGGTTCAGAACGATCTTCTGGAGTTTCGGGCACTGCATAACAGTAGTGTAGTTGAACTCCTTCATCAGGATCGGCACGATGCGCTCCTGATAGTCTTGCTTCAAACTTGCTGTATTCATACTTAGATCTCCTTACCGGTTTTTTTAGATACACGAACGAGCTTGCCATCCTTCTGCACGCGGCCAACACGTACCGGTTTGCCGTTCTCAACTACGTTGAGGTTCGAGATATGGATAGGAGCTTCCTGTTTAACGATTCCGCCTTGCGGATTCTTTGCGTTGGGCTTGGTACTCTTCGATACCATGTTGACGCCTTCTACGATAGCACGTTGCTTGTCAACGATCACTTCCAGCACGCGGCCGGTCTGACCCTTCGAAGCACCTGCGTTTACGTAAACGGTATCACCCTTTTTGATATGTAATTTTGCCATTACTGTAACGTTTTAGATGATTAGAGCACTTCAGGTGCCAGAGAAATAATTTTCATGTTCGTTTGACGCAGCTCACGAGCTACCGGGCCGAAGATACGGCTGCCGCGGAGTTCACCGGCGTTGGTGATCAACACACATGCGTTGTCATCAAAGCGGATATAACTACCGTCTGCACGACGTACCTCTTTCTTCGTACGAACTACGATAGCGCGGCTAACCGTACCATCCTTGATGTCGCTCGAAGGGATAACGCCCTTAACGGCTACTACGATCGTATCGCCCAGGCTGGCGTAACGTTTCTTGGTACCACCAAGAACACGGATAACGAGTGCTTGCTTTGCACCGCTGTTGTCACATACTGTGAGACGAGATTCTTGCTGTACCATAATTACTTAGCCCTTTCGATAATTTGAGTTAAACGCCAACGCACGGTCTTGCTCAACGGACGAGTCTCCATGATGCGTACGGTATCGCCGATACCTGCCTCGTTCTTCTCGTCATGAACATGGAACTTGCGAGTTTTATTGACAAACTTGCCATAGATGGGGTGTTTCTCTTTCCAACGAACAGCGACCACGATGGTCTTCTCCATCTTGTTGGAAACAACTACGCCCACGCGCTCTTTTCTAAGATTTCTTTCCATTGTCTTTGTCGTTTTTTACTTGTTAATTTCTCTTGCACGCAATTCAGTTGCAAGGCGAGCGATGTTGCGACGCGCAGCCTTAATTTGCTGAGGATTGTCGAGCGGAGAAATACTGTGATTTAACTGCATACGAACCAGAGCTTCTTTCTCAGCAGCGAGGCGCTCCTGGAGCTCAGCAGTTGTTAATTCTTTGATTTCAGCTGTTTTCATAATCCAAAATTAAGCATTTTGTGTTGCGTCGTAATCGCGTCTTACGACAAATTTAGTGGTTACAGGCAGCTTTTGGGCAGCGAGACGAAGTGCCTCTTTTGCTACATCGTAGCTTACACCCTCTACCTCGAAGATGATACGACCGGGCTCCAATGGTACTACGAATCCTTCCGGAGCACCTTTACCTTTACCCATACGGACATCCAACGGTTTCTTGGTGATCGGTTTATCCGGGAATACGCGGATCCAAACCTGACCTTGACGTTGCATATAACGGGTAACGGCGATACGGGCAGCCTCGATTTGACGACCGGTCAACCATACGGTACCCAAACTCTTGATACCGAACGAACCGAATGCCAACTCCTGACCGCGGTGAGCGAAGCCCTTGATGCGGCCTTTTTGGCAACGGCGGAATTTTGTTTTCTTAGGTTGTAACATAACTGTTTTCTAATCTACAAATCGGTTAAACATTATTGTTTCTTGTTGCGGCGGAAGTTACCCTTGCGCTCGTCGCGTGGTCCACGGCGATCCATGCCTGGACGGCCACCTTCTTGCTTCTGCGAGAAGTTAGGAGCCAAGTCCTTCTTGCCATACACTTCTCCACGGCAGATCCAAACCTTAACGCCGATAACACCCACTTTGGTGATAGCGCCTACGTGGCAGTAATCGATGTCTGCGCGGAGAGTATGGAGAGGAGTACGACCCTCTTTGTACATCTCCTTACGAGCCATCTCAGCTCCGTTCAAACGGCCGGATACCTGAATTTTGATACCCTCAGCGCCCATACGCATGGTCGACTGGATAGCCATCTTTACGGCACGACGATAAGCGATCTTGCCTTCCAATTGGCGTGCAATCTTGTTGGCTACGATAGTAGCGTCCAATTCCGGACGTTTTACCTCGTAGATGTTGATTTGCACATCCTGCTTGGTGATTTTCTGGAGTTCCTTCTTCAATTTGTCAACCTCTTCTCCACCTTTTCCGATAATGAAACCGGGGCGAGCGGTGCAGATAGTAACAGTAACAAGTTTCAGAGTTCTTTCGATAACGATACGGCTGATACTAGCTTCTGCGAGGCGCGCGTTGAGGTACTCGCGGATTTTGCTGTCCTCTAGCAACGTATCGCCGTAATTTTTACCTCCAAACCAGTTGGAGTCCCAACCGCGGACAATGCCCAGACGATTAGAAATAGGATTAATTTTCTGTCCCATGATTCAAATTACTTTTCAGCGTTAGTATTCTTAGTATCTACAAATATTGTAACGTGGTTGGAACGTTTGCGGATGCGATAAGCACGACCCTGAGGAGCGGGCAGCATACGCTTGATTGCCATACCGCCGTCAACCATGATTTTCGTTACATAGAGAGTCTCCTCCTCAGCCTTCTTACCGGTCTTAGTCTCCCAGTTAGCGATAGCCGATTTGAGGAGTTTCTCGAGTGCGCGACTTGCCTCACGAGTGGAGAAATGCAGCGCACCGAGGGCACGATTCACTTCCATACCGCGAACCATGTCTGCTACGAGACGCATCTTACGCGGGCTGGTAGGAATACCGTTTGCTTTGGCAAAATACAGCTCTTTGCGAGCAGCTTTCATTGCCTCAGCGCTATTATGTTTTCTTGCTCCCATTTTAATCTGGATTTATTTAAATGTTAATAGATTGCAATGGTTTATTTCTTGTTATTGCCCGAGTGACCGCGGAAGGTACGGGTCGGAGCAAACTCACCGAGTTTGTGGCCTACCATGTTCTCCGTGATGTACACAGGAATAAACTTGTTACCATTGTGAACTGCAATTGTGTGACCTACAAAGTCAGGGGAGATCATAGATGCACGAGACCAAGTCTTAACGACTTCTTTCTTGTTCGCCTCATTCATAGCGAGCACCTTGTTCTCCAACTTAACGTTGATAAACGGTCCTTTTTTCAATGAACGACTCATAATGTTAATGTGACTTTAATAGGTTATTTTTTACGTCTTTCAATAATGTACTGGTTGCTCTGGTTCTTCGGGTGACGC
>JAEEGK010007776.1_pt1 | contig 25505 bp, 23 predicted proteins | sample 8958771 | NCBI WGS metagenome assembly JAEEGK01 (sample SAMN16246547, study PRJNA631951) | gut metagenome | biome: gut microbiome; feature: rumen; material: SC-attached | host: Bos | place: Iran: Karaj | collected 2018-10
ATTTAAAATTTAAAAATTAAATTATCAAAAACTAAAAAAATGGAGCCAAATAATGTAGAAATTGAAGAAAAAATACCAGAGAATAAAAGTACAACAATAGAAGAATTTCCAGAAAGAATAAAAGAAGAAGTAGAAGATGGATATATAGATGATAGAGGATTTTACACAACACCAAATGGAAGTTTCTGGGATGAAAATGGAACATATTTCAATCACATTGGTTTAGATAAACATGGAGGAAGATATGATGAATATTGAGTATATCAGCCTGGTCCAAATTATAATTTTGATTTTAATTGTTATGAAGATGAAATTGATAAGAAAAATAATCAATTTTTTGAACAGATTAATGAAAATACTAAAAAAACTTTAGAAGAATGTTATGAAAGTAATAATTTATGTGTTGAAGAAATTGATAGAATTCATGAAAAAAATGATGATGATGATGATGAAGAAGAAAATAATTGTGGTTTAAGTGAAGAAGAAATGAAAAAAATTTATAATGAATGTGTTGATATTGCTAATCAAATTAATAATGAAGATAAAAAAGATGAAAATGAAATTAAAAATGATAATGATGATAAAGTTGAAATAAATGAAAATGAAAAGGAAAAAGAAAAAGAAAAGGAAAAGGAAAATGAAGAAGAAAAAGTTACTTATATTCCTAATATCTTATTACTTTCTAAGAATAAAAATGAGGAAAGGAAAAATGAAAATTTTCAAAATAATCAAATAAATGAAGTTATGGAGAAATAATTTATAAAATAATTTTCTTTTTTTCAATATTTAAATTTTAATTTTTTTTTTAATAAAAAATTAATTTTTTTTTGTATTAAAAATAATTTATTTTTATTTGTTTGTTAAATTAATAATTATGATAATAAATTTATTTAATATTATTTTTAATTATTTTTATATCAAATATTTTTTAAAAAATAAATAAATAGTTTAAATTAATAATGAAAAAACAAATTAAATATGCTATAAAAGTATTTGATTTTTTTGGAGTAAATTTTACATTAAAATATAAAGAATATGAAATATTTAAAAGTTTATTTGGAGGATTATTTTTTATTTTCTTTTTAATAGGAATAATAATATATTTGATTTTATCATTAATTTCATTTTGTCAAAGAGAAAAAATGACAATTAACTATTATGATTCTCAATTAGTAGAAACAGACATTATATCATTTGAAAATTATTCATATGGATTTGGATTTTATGGATATTGTAATGATGATATTGAAACAATTAATAATACATTTAATGAATTATTTGATTATCAATTTCATTATGTATCAACAGAGAAAAAAAATAATAAAAAACAAATAAAAAAAAAACATTCAATAAATTTACATTTATGTGACTATTCAGATTTTTATAATTATTCAATTACTACTGTAGATTTAATTGGAGTAAATGGAGTGTATTTATGTCCAAATTATTTAAATGAAACTATACAAGGAGTTTTTACTGATGATATTTTTGATTATTTTGAAATTACTTTAATTGCAAAATATACTAATATTGAAAATTATACTAAATATTATAATTTATTAACTAACAATGATTGTAAATTACATTTTTTTTTTCCAGTTATTGCTATCGATATGAATAATCATTCTCATCCTTTTGAACATAATTTATTTGATATTGCTTTACAAATTAATCCAAATTCTTATGCTAAAAGAGATATATTTTTTAGAGTTCAAAAATTTACTAATTTTGAAAATTATTTTTTTGATTTTTCACTTACTAAATATTATTTAGATTATTCATCTTTTAATGATTATTTTTTATTTAAATCAAATAATAGATTTATTGAAAAATTTACTGATTATGAAAAATTTGCAAGAATTTATTTAAGAGCTGATACAAAGAGAACAAATATTTCAAGAGAATATGAAAAATTTTCATATTTAATTGCAAATGTTTCTTCTCTTTTTTCGACTCTTTTTTTTTTTCTTAGGTTTTTTGTATCTTATATAAATAGATTTTATGCTTATAATTCTATAATAAGAAAAATTTTCAAATTTAATAATATTAAAGGAACTAATTCTTATGAATTTCTTCGTATTTTAAATAAAAATTTAAAAATTTCAAAAATGATTAAAATTCCTAATATAAATGTTAAAAATTTTTATAAATTTGACCAATCTAAATTTAGTGAAGAAACAATAAATTACTTTAATAATAAATCTAATAAAAATATTAGTCAATCAGTTTTATATTTTAAGCCAAAAGGTTTTATTAAAGATAATAATATAAATGATAAAAATGAATCAACTATTTTATTTCTTAAAAATGAAAGTAATGAAAATAAAAAAAATTTAACTAATATTTATAATAAACCTATTGATAAAATACATTTAAAACAAAAAATTGGTTTAAAATTTAATCCATCAAAAATAAATAAAAATCAAAAAGAATTTTTAAATTTAAAATATCATTCATATGAACCTTTATTTTATTTATTTTGCCCAAAATTATCAAAAGGTAAATTAAACAAAAAAAATCATTATATGAAAAAATCAGTTGAAATATTATTATATAATCTTGATATTCATGTATTTTTTAATAAAATGCATATGATTGAATTATTCAATTATATTTTTTTTGAATCATATCAAAATAATATATTAAGATTTCTTTCTAAACCATATATATCTTTATCTCATAATAAATATAATTTAAATGAATATTTACCAAAAATATATAAGCCTGATTTTAATTATCAAGAATATAATGATTTTATAATAAGCTATAATAAAATAATTGAATTAAAAGATAAAAATAAAATAGAAGAAAAATTATATAATATGATTAATTTAGAAATTGATAATTTATTTGGATAAATAGTATAAATATTTTAAAATATTTTTTTATTTTTAGTTTGCATTAATTGAAAAATGCAATTATTTATTCTAAAATTAGTAACTTATAATATTAAAATTAAAAATTATGTTTTTTTTTTATTTTTTTCAAATCAAATTTATTTTTTTCTAATTTATTATGAATTAGTTTAAATCCATTTTTTAATTCTAAATTTTTTTTATCAACCCATTTTGGTTTTTTAAATGCATTTTCATAAAATTTATTAGCAATTATTTTAATTTTATTTAAAGGTTCATATTTAATATCTATTTTCATTTCTTTTCCAATTTCATTTTTAAAATTAAATGAAGAAATTGGGTTTAATAAAGAAATTGTTTTAGTTGTTGATAGTGCATCTTTAAATTTTGGATCTAAAGATAAATAATATCCTAATTTATAAATAAAAAATTTTTGTTCTTTTTTATCTAAAGGAAATTCATTATTTTCTTTTTCATTTTTATAAGAAAGATTTTGAGAAAAAGAATTAGAATAATTGATAATATCATTTTGAATTTTTTTTGAATTTTCTAAAGTAGTATTTAAATGTTTATATATTGGATGAGGAATTTTTGATTTTTTTAAATTAATATTTTTTATAATATTAACTTCGCTTTTACTATTAAAGGTTCTTTTTTTATTTTTTGAAGTATCTAAATCAAAACTTAAATTATTACTAAAACTATTAATAATATCATCATCACTAAAACTACTACTATTACTAATTAATTGTATTTCTTCTTCACTATTAGAAATATTATTTTTTAAAAATTCATATTTCAATAAAGGGGAAATTACATTAGATTCTGAAAGATTTCTTGAAAAATTTGAAGATAAATGTAATAAACTATTTTTTTGTTTTTCTTCTGTTATAAAAAAAGCTGAATTTCTAAATTTACTTTGATGTTTTAATTGATTAATTTGTTTATTGCTTTTATAAAAAGAATTATCTTTTTTACTGTCGATGACACCATCACTATGTGAATATAATGATTTTTCTAAATTTTGATTTATAGAAGGATTTATATCTAATATTTGTTTTTTATAATTATCTAGAGTTGATGATCTTAATTTAAATGTTTTTTTTGTTTTTCTTTTTACGAAAGTTTTTTTTTTTGTTTTTTTAAGTGGAACTTCAAATAAATTATTTTTTTTCAACGATTCATTTATGAGTCTTTCTTTCTCGTCTTTAACATATTTTAATCTTTTTTCTATTTGTTCAGTTATATTTGGTACTTTATCATTAATAAAAGGAAATTTATATAAATTTATTTTATCTATTCTTTTCACATCTATATGAATATCTTTCTTTTTTTTTATCATTATTTTAAATTTTAAATATAATAAAAATCTAATAAAAAAATATTTAATATAATTTTATATCATCATTTATATAAAAATATATTCCAAGTATTATTAATATTTACTATTATAAAAAATTAAAAGAATAAAAATATATAATAATATAAAAATGCATTTATTTTACAAGAAAATAAAAATTAAATTCTTTATTATAATTATTATTATTAAGTTTAATTTGATAAATGTTCATTTTGTTTATATCTCACACAATTTTTTATATTCTCATTAGTTTTTTCTTTCTCTGAATTTTTTTTTAAATTTTCAGAAGCCCCATTACTTGCTTTACTAAGATTATTAGTGACTTTTTTAACATTTGTTACTGAAGGAAATTCTTTTGCAATAGATGACTTCTTAGGTTTAATATTATTTCTATCACTCTCAGTATTAACAATACTATTTTTAATACTAAAAATATTTAAATCACTATTAATATCAAATTGATCTATAATCATCCCATCTCTAAATTCACTTGATGTTATACTTTGTTTCACTTCTTTCATATAATCCATCATCATATTTATATTAATATTATTATTCGTAATATTATTATCAATATTTACAAATGTTGAGTTATCATCTTTTAATGTATTCTTTGATATTTTTTCACATTGTTCTTGTAATTCTATATTTAATTTATTAAGATTTAAATTTTCAGAATTTAAATAATTATTTTCTTCAGTTAATAATTTAATTTGTATATTTTTATCAATGAGAAATTTATATAAATATTCAATAATATCAGTTAATCTTATTGTTAATTTATTATTACAGAAATTCACATATTCTTCTTGAGTCATATTACAATGTTTTAAAGTTTCATACCATTCAGAAGCTAAATCAAATTGTTTTTCTGTTATTTCTTTTGCATTTTTATTTACATTTTCTAATCTTTCTATTTCATTATATAATGATTTTTTTTTTCCTTTTAAATTATTAAAACTTTTTGATGAATTTAATGTATGAAAATTATCTGTATTTTGAGTATGAATTGTATATTGACTTTTACTTATTGTACTTCTGTTTAATGATGAATTCATTGCTTGATATTGATTCAATTGAGATATTATATCTACATTATTCTTCTGTTGTTTAAATAGAGATACTTCTTTTTTATATCTATATAAATCTTTTTCCATCTTTGTTAATTCTTTTTCTTTTTTTGATAGTGCTAATTTTAATGTCTTTATATGATTTGTTAATTTTTGATTTATATCTTTATATAATTGTAAATTTTCATTTATTTTATTTACTACTTGAGAAGGATTTACTATATAAATTTCATTTGGATTTTTTTTATCTTTTGCTTTATATAATGATATTCTTTTATTTAAATTTGCTATTATATTTTCTTTCTCAATCATTAAATTTTCAAACATAAAAATTTTACTTGTTGCTATTTCTAAATCATTTTTATATTTATTTATTTGCATTACATATTTTGATAATTTATTATTTTGATTTTTTAAATCTGATATTTGATTTAATAAAAGTTTATTTTCTTCTTTTGTTTTTTCTATAAATAAATCTACTTTTTTTTCAAGAGGTGATTTTTTAAAAAATGTTTGAATTATTTCTTTGTTTATTTGAAGATTTTGATGCAGATCTTTATTTTCTTTTTTTAAAAAATTTATTTGTTCTTCTAATTGATGATATGAATCTGCATATTGATTTAATAATTTTATTGCTGTTTCTGTGTTTTGACATTTCTCATTATTTTTAAACATTTACTTTTATTTAAAATTGTTTATTAAATTTGATATATTATCTTATAATAAATTATAATTATTTTTTATGATAAATGTGTTAATTATAATTTAAAGAAATTTTCTTTAATTAATATAAACAAATAATATTAAAAAATTCTACATGATTCTCCAGTTTCAGAATTAGTACTTCTAGATAAATTAGGATTAACTTTTATAATAGCTTTATCTTTTAAAATTTCTTCAACATCATCTTCATTATCTCCAAACAACAAAATTTTCCCTTTTTCAAAATTATTTTCATATAAATTAATAATTTTGTCTAATTCTTTATATTTACTTATAATATTATCAGTTTTACTATCTAAAAATACTTTACATTTACTACATATTTTTTCTTTTCCTTTTATATTATTACAATCACAATCATCTAATTTTTTGAATAAAATTGTTATTGAATAATTATCTGGAATTCTTGTTTTTTGACTAAATCTATAAGGATCAATTTCTTTTTTTCCAAAAGTTATTTTATCATCATCTTTTTGAATGAAAGCAGTATTAAAAGCAACTCTTCCTAATTTTTTCATTTTAAAAGTATATTTATGAAATAATTCTATTAATATATCACCTTTTACAATTTGCTCTATTGGAATTTTATTAAAAATAATTTCTTTATTACCTTGAACTAAATAAGAAGTATTTCCAATATATTCTTTTATTTTAACATTTCTTTCATAAATATTATAAGAAGGAATATAAGAATTGATTTCTTCATAAGGAATACAAGATAAAGTAATTCCTATGATTTTTCTAACATAAGGAAAAGTAATATTAATTTCTTTTTTAATCATTTGATAAAAATAATTAACATATCTTTTTTGAGAAGGATTACTGACACCTAATCCTTTATTAAATCTTTTTAAAGAGTAATAAGCAAAAGCATCATTAACATCATCAAATCTTCCTGAAAAAAGTAAATAACAACAAATTAAAGTTCCTGTTCTTCCTTTTCCAGCATTACAATTAATAACTATAATATGTTCTTTATTTTCTGATAAATATTCATGTATTATTTTAATTAATTCAAATATGATTTCAAAAGGAGGTGAATGGTGATCTAACCAATCATCTCTATCGATTACTTTATTAAATTTTTCTATTTCATATTTATATCCTGATAAGTTTAATATTAAATAATTATTTGGGTGTTTTTGATTTAAGAAATCTGCAACGTCATTTAATTTATTTCTATATATTGATGTTATTCCTGTTCCTGGAAAAGCCATTGCTATTATTCTTGGTGTCACATATGATAAATCTAAATTAAAATTTTCATCTATGTATCTTTTCTTTTCTCCACTTACTATTGTGCGAATTATGTTCATTAATTAAATTAATTTATTTATTTTTTTAAATAAATTATTTAATTTTTTATTCATTTTTATATGATTACTCCTTTATTTAATGTTGAACAAGATGATCAATTTATTATATTAAAAGCTCAAGTTAAATATATTAAAATTTCTGAATTTGATTATTTTATTGAAGATAATAATTTTAGGTTTACTTTAAAGCCTTATCATTTAAATATATATTTTAGTGATAAAATTAAAAGTGAATCTATGAATAATTCATTTACATATGATATGGATAAACATTTATTAATATGTAAAATAGAAAAATTTGAAATCGGAAAATATTTTACAAATTTAAATTTATTAAGTACATTATTTGAAAACCCAAAAAAAAATTCAAATCAAATAACAAAAATTGAAGAATTAGATTCTAATAATATTAATATAGAAGAAAAATGTAAAATTCCAATATTAAATATTTCAGAATTAAATACATTTTTATTTAATGAATATTCAAAAACAGAAGAAGAAAATATTTCAATAATAAATGGAAAAAATATAGAAGATTATTATTATGGATTTAATAATTTTTTTATAGATGTTTTTGATAAAAGAAGTGAAGATATGTTAGAAATTTGTGATATAAATCCAAAAAAAATTCCTATAAAGTTTAGATATTTAAATATGTTAGAAGAAGAAATGAGGAATTTTGATTCCGAACATTATGTTTCTGATTTATTTTTAGATATGAAAGAAAGTGATTTTTATGATGAAAATTTTGAAAATATTTTAAATTTAAAAAACACTAAATTTTTGAAAAGTATTTCAACAGAAAATAATAATATGCTTTATAATGAAGAGGAACTACAAATATTGAAAGATATAAATAAAGTCAAATTAAATTCTATGATTAATAATTTAAATTATAATAATAATAATTTTTGTTCTTTTAAATTTTATCTAAATATTATTGATATTTTATTTGCTTTTATTTATGATTGTATAACAACTGAATATGAACATTCTTCTGAAAGTGGTTGGACTATAAATAAATTATCTTCTACTCTTTCTAATCTAATTGATTTTAATAAAAATTTTTATTCCCAATCTAAAATAATTTCTTTTGACATTTTAAATGAATTAATTAAAAATTTACTTATTAGTTGTTATAGAAGAGAACTTATTTATCCTTTATATAGAAATATTAAATTATGTGAAAAAATTAAAATGAATGTTATTGAGGTTTTAAAAAAAGGAAAATTTGGTTTGACTAAATGTTTTATTTCAATTAGGAAAATTTTTGAGAAAAGTGAACCAAGATATTTATTAAATACTTTATACATTGATCCTTTATTAAAATGGATTCAATTTTATAGTGAAGAAAAAATAATAAAAATATTAATAGATAAACTTAATGAAATAAAAATAAAGAAAGAAGATTTAAAATTAAATTTAGAAATTGTAGAAAAAGAGTTATTAGAAGGAATAACAGAATAATTAATTAATATAAAATAAATATAAATAATTAAAAATAAATCAAAGAATAGTTAATAAATGGATGAAGATATTATAATGACAAATGATAATAATTCATTTATAACAAATAAGAAAATAGATAGAAGAAATATTATAAGTCAAGCGGAAGCAAGAATAAGAAATGATTTAACAGAATTAAACAATAAAAGATTAACAACAGGAAAATATGAAATTAAAATTTTTCCTTATTTTAAAGAAGAAGAAAATGAAAATAATTTTATAATGTATGTTGAATTTCAAAATTATTTTAAAATAAAAATAAAATTTTTAGAAGAATATCCTTTTGTTCCTCCTTTAATAACATATGAATCTGGAAAATATTATGATAATATATTTGATATGGAAAATAATTTAAGATTAAATTGTTTAAGTATTGAAAAATGGTCTCCGGTTTTAGATTTAAATACTATTTTATTTTCAATTGAATTAAAAATGGATGATAATGGTTCTCTTGATGTTTCTAAAGAATTTTATAGAAAAAGAAAATTTTATGAATATAAAAATATTTTTAATGATGAAGATAATAATCTTTTTTCGATGGAAGAAAAACTAAAAAAATTAAAAATATAAATAATATAATTTTATATATTGTTTTTTATCAATTATGAAAAAAATAAGTAAAGAAAAATTTATTTCTAATAAGAATAATATAATAAATGAAAAATTTATATTTTTAAATGATAAAAAAATCAAATTTAGTGTGGAATATAAATTTAATGAATCTTGGTAATTATACATTTAAATAATTTTAATAAATTATTAATAAAATTTAAATTACTTTTTCTTAATTAAATTAGCTTTTTTAGATTTATCACATTTTAAGTCTTTTAATATAAATGATGTGAATTTATGTATATTGATTTGAAAGAAATTAATTTTTCGAATTTTAAAATATATAATGTTACTAATATGAATTCTAGATTTTATAAACTTCCTTAAAAAAATAAATTTATATTTATTTAACATTTGAAATACTAATGATATAAATGCAATCTTTTCTTATTGTAATTTTTATACTATAAAAGTCAAAATAATGGTTAATATATTTTTCAATTTTTTCTTCTTTAAATGAATTAAATATATCTCATCTCATTTTAATGATAATTCTATTTTTGATATGAATAAAAAAAAATATTTGATTATTGTTAAATTTAAAATATGTTACCACATATTAAAACAATTTAAATTATTTATAAAAATAAATTATATCTTCAACTTAAATTTTATTTTTTGTTATTTTTCTTTATTATTGATTTATTGCTTATAATTTGGTTTTTACTCATTCCATTTTCAAGATTATTTTTTTTTAAATATATTTGAGCATAATTACCAGAAATATTACTTTTATTATAAATATTATTTTTCAAAAAAGATTGAATCATTCTAGAAGTAAAAATATTTCTAATAGGAACCATTTTTTTTTTAATTTTACTATTTCCATTATTCACTGTTTTCATATCTGTTGTTGTTGATGATGAAATTAATCCATTTATTTTTCTATTATCAATAGAATTACTTTTATAATAAGTTACTGAATTATTTTTTTTATTTCTTGATTTTTTATCGTTTTTTAAATTATTTTTATTTAAACCATTTATTATACTTTCATTATCTTTCTTTTTATTTTTATTTGATGAAATTTTTAAACATTCTTCTGATATTTTTTTGTTTAATATAGATGAAATATTTGAAGTTGATCTATTTATAATTTTTCTTCTTTCTTTTTTTTTCATTTCACTAAAGTGTTTAAATTTTTCTTTATTATATTTTGTTATACTATTTGATAAATCGATACTTTTTTTAATACTTTTATCTTTTTCTTTTTCTTTTTTTTGTTTTTGATTTTGACTAATTAAACTTTTGTTTTTTTTTTCATTTGATAAATTTTTTTTTTTAATATCATTTATACTTTTTATTTCATTAATTGAAAATTCCAAACTTTTTCTTTCTTTTTTGTTTTTAGATATTATTGTTTTATTTATATAATCATTATTTAATGAAATTGTTCTTTTCTTTTTACTGTAATTATAATTTAAAATTGTATTTGGAGGATTATTTAATATTTTTTTATTTCTTGTTGAATAAGTCTTTTTAATTGAATTTACTGAAGATTCTTTTGAATGAAATCCATTTGATTTTTTCTTTTTCTCATTTTCAATTTCTTCTTTTTTCCCATTAAATACTCTTTTATTTGTTTTCAAAGTATTTATAAATAAATTATTCCCTTTGGAATTAAAAGAATAAATTGAATTATTTCCAGTTTTATTTTGAATTAAATTTGATGTTTTATTTCTAATTTTTAAACACTAATTATATATATTTTTAAAAATAAAGAATTTTACATTATTTGGACTGTGAGAAGCAAATAACTTTTGTTTTTTACATAATTGTTCTAAACATTTATATAAATCTTTATAAGAAAAATGAGCTCCTCCTTCATAAAATTCTGGTTCATTTGTTTCTTTATAATAAATTCCTTTATATTCCATTTATAATATATTATAAAAATATTATAAATGAAATTTCAAATGCAGTTTTTCCAGATTTTATAATATAAAGTTATGTTTGTGATTTCTAATTTATTTATAGCTCTTTTTAATTTTTTTTTCTTTATAATTTAGAATTATAGTAATATTTATAGTACAATTTATAAGTAATTTTCAGTTATAATTATTAAACATATTATTTAGTTTTTTTACGAACATCATATATATTCAAAAATAAAAAAGAAATAATTTATTAAATTATTTATTAATTTTATGGTTTAATAAAAAAAAAAAATTAAAGTTAATTCTTTTTCTTGTTGAATATTATCTTTACTAAATAAATTATTATTTTTATTATATTCAAAAAATGTATTTATTTTCTCTAAGAGGATTATATTATAATTTTTTATTTCTTTTGGTTAATTTAAACTTTTAAATATAATACTATACTTTTCAATATCAATTTTCTTTCAAATTCAATTTTAATATTTCATTTTGTTATTGTAAATATTAAATTTATATTTATTATTATTTTATTTCTAGTTTAAGATTTTACGTTATCAAATTCCAATTAGTTCATGAAAATGTTTTGTTTCTACCCCTTCTTAGTTTAGTTAACCTTTGAAAAATCTAATTGCTCTTATGCTGTCATTATCGTTTAAACATTCAGAATAGGCAGAATTATTTTCAATAATTTGCAATAGATTTAAAATTATGTGTAGAAATTTTATTATTTAGAAGAAATAAAAAATAATCTTTATTCTTTAATGAAACTATTCTCTCTCACCCAATTTGTCTCATTCCCAATCTCCCCAAATCATCAATTAGCAGCTTTTTATTTTATAATATTTTCTTTCATCCATTTTCTATTCATTTAAAGAGCTATTTTACATGTTCTCTATATTTCTTTTCCTCTATCTAATCTTTTTTACATTCTTATTTTTTATTTCTCCTTTCCTTCTATCATACTATTTATCATTTAAAGAAATGTCTTTTTTAGTTCCAATATTCAAATATTTTTTATAATCAATAATCTCTTTCATTTCACTTAGTCACTATATTTCATAGCTTCGCCAGAGAATTCACCTATCTGAATGAAGAATTTTTTATTCTTTCATTTAGATGATTAAATATTCTATCTCAATCTATCTTTTAATTTTCCTTTTTATTTTAAATTTTTAAAATTTTTTGAAATTAAAATGATTTAATATTTTCCACATTTTTAATATTCTTTCATCATTAGAATTTAAGGAAGTTAAAGAAGAACAATTATGGAACATATAACTCATATTATTAACAATATTAATATTAGATACATTTAATGATAAAATCTATGTTTATTCAATCTTATAAAATATAATTTTAAAAGTTTGTAATCAATTTTTGAAATTTTTTAAGAAATATTATTTTCAAGTTTGAATTTCTTTTTCAATAAATAAAATCTATGAAATATTTTTATATTTTCAAAATTTAAAATAAAAAAAAATAAATATTAATGAAAAAAAATAAATATTGTCTAACAATTTCAAAAAGATGGAATGAATTTAGAAAATATAATAATTATTAAAAACTTTTTTTTAAACAATCATTGTTGGTTAAATATTTATAAAAAATTAAATAATATTTTTTAAATAAAAAAAAATATTTAATTAATAACATTGTCTTTGATTTATTAAAGCAATATTATCTTGTAAAATTTGGTTTTTTTCTCTTTCACAATCTTTTAATTGATTAATTAATTTAATATTATCATCTTTATATAATTGTATAGTATCAAAATGTTTTTTTAATTCATTCTCTAAAGTTTCAATTCTACTTTGATAAAATTGTTTAACTGTATTTAACTCATCCTTTGAAATTAAATTATTTTGACTTGCTTTTAAATATTCTAATTTATTTTCACATTCAATTAATTCTTCAATAAGACAATTAATATTATCTTCAAAAGTATTTTTCGAAGTTTCAATATCAATATTTTCTTTTAAACTTTTATATTTTGGATTATCTTGTTTTAATTTTAAAATTCTATTATTTAATTTGTAAAAATAAGATATAATATCTTTGTTTTTTGTACAAAAATCAACTTGCTTTTGATTTAATTTGTCGTTTAATTGTTCATATGAAATATTAAATTTTGTCATTCCTTCTTTCATTTCTAAATTTTGGTTTTTAAGTAAAGAAATTTCTTTATTTAATTTTTCAATTTTTGTTAATAAGTCTATTTGATCTTGTTTAAATTTTTGAATTATATTTTCTGAATTTAATTGTTGTTCATAAATCTTATTTCTTATAGAATAAATTTTTTGTCTTAAACTATCGAAATTAATTTTATTATTAAAATTTGATAAAATTGGAATATCAGGAATTTCAATCTTTTTATCATAATAAATTCCTAAATAATTATCAATCCATTGACATAATAAACCTATATTTTTATTTGTATTAATACAAAAATCACTAAATTCAATTTCAAAATTTTTTTTTGATGAATTTAAAGTTTGATTTTCTTTCATAATTTCACTCATTTGCATATTTAAATTATTTAATTCATTTTCATATAATTTATTTTTTTGAGTTAATTCTGTTAATTCTTTTGAATATTGCTTAACTAATTCTACTAATTGTGAAACTTTACTATTTGAATCTTCTTGGTTTAAAATTTGTTCATTTAATAATTTAAATTTGTTATTTATTTCATTAAATTCATTTTGTAATTCTTCTGTTAATTTTTCTTTTTGATATAAAGCAGAACGTAAATGTTCTTTTTCTTCTATTAATTTATTAAATTGATTTTTCATTTTTTCTGCACTTTCAAAATTATCTTGAAAGTATTTTAACTTTTCCGCTAATGCAGTTATTTTTTCTTTATAAACATTAATCATATTATCTTTATTTTCTAATAAACCTTTTAAATTCTTTATTTGTTCATGTTGTGATTTTAATAATTCAATAGCTTCTCTTTCAGTTTCATCAATTTCTTCATCAAAATAATTATTCGATTCATCAAAATCAGGATTTAAATCATCTTTATTCATTAAAAAAAATAAAAAAAAAATCTATAAATTTAAAAAAAAACATTCAAAAAAAAAGAAAAAAATGGAAAAAATTGAAATTCTTAAATTAGAATGTACACCATCACTTCTTCCAAATAATCTAAGTCAAAATTCAAATTCAATATTTTATATTCATAATTCAGAAGTAACGCCAAGAATAATGGTATTAGACAAAACATTTTTCTCAACTCAAAATCAAAATCAATTAAAAATTTTTAATAATTCAGAAAAAAATGAAATGATATTTGCAAAAGTAATAAAAATAAATGATACATATTATATAGCAAATGGATTATATGGAGGATTTAAATTATGGTCAATAGATGGTGAAAGACTTCATTTCCAAATTCCAGCAAAAGATTTTATTGAAGGAAGAGTTTATGCTTCAATTTCAATTTGTGAATTTAGATTAAATTTATCTTTAAATGAATTTGATAGTTTTCTTTGTGGTGATAATTACGGTAGAATTTTTCTATGTCATGGTCAAAAGTTTAAATGGAAAAGCCAAATAATATATAATTTTAAAAATACTGATACTATACTTTCTCTTTCTTCTTTTCTTGATTTAAATTTAATCGGAGTTACAGTTGATAATGGTAATGTGGTAATATTACAACTTCAAAATGGAAAATGTGATAAATTAAAGGAATTTAAAAATGAGAAAAATATTTCTTTAACTAGTTCAATCATTAAATTAGACAATGATAATTATTACTTAGGTTGTGGTTTTGTTAATGGAGAAATTAAAATATATAATATGAATAAATTAAATTTGGCTTTTACTATAAATTCTCATTTAAGAGGAATTAATTCTTTAATTGGATTTAAGAATTGTTTTGCTAGTGGAAGTGATGATGGTTCAATTAATATTTGGAAAGTTTACAATGATAAAATTGAATTAAAATATAATTTATTGTTTGAAGATAGAATGATTGTAGGTGTCAGTTATGATAAAGATAAAAATTTCATTTATGCTGATGCCTATGATCATCAAGAAATTATTAAAGTTTCTAACTTAAATTTTGATTAAATTAAAAAATTAAAAAAAATAAATAAAAAAATTATTTGAATTTTATTTCAAATTATAATTAAATTAATTAAAATAAAATAATATGCAACCGAAAAAAAAAGAAGAACAAAGGAATTATGAAATTCGTCCTAAATTAATAGTAAAATTTACAAAGGAAAAAGTATATGATATAATAAAAAATATCTTAGACCAAAAAATGGAAGAAATGAAAGAAAAATATAATCATGAAACAGCTTTACAATTAAATAAAGAAATATGTGATGCAGTAAGAGATGAATTAAAAGATGATAAATTAAATTTTAAAAGATATAAAATATTAGTTCATTGTATTATTGGAGAAAAAAAAGGTCAAGGTATTAAAATTGGTAGTAGATGTATGTGGGATACTACTTGTGATGCTGCAGTTTCTGCTTCATGGGAAAATGAATATACTTATGCTTTTTGTGTTGCTTATGGAGTTTATTTTTATTAAAAATATTTTAAATTTTTATTTTTAATGAATATTTTTTTGAAATATAATTATTTCAAATTATTTTAAATAATGTTGGATTTTCTTTTTAATATTTCATAGATTTTTCCAAAAAAACTTTATTTTATTTTAAATATACTCATTAAATAAATATAACTTATAATTATTAAACCCTGAAAATTTTTTCATTATTTAATTGATATGCCTCAACTTCTATAACTTTAAAACTTTTTTTACCTCCAGTTAACCTATTCTCAATACAACTTTTATTCCCAAAAGCATTCGGAAAATTACTTAATGAATATGAATTAGTAAAGCATTCATCAGCTAAGAATATATCACTATTCCCAAAAGTAAAAAATACTAATTCATTATACCAATAAGAGTATTGACCTTTATTAATATAATAGACTTCGTCATAATTTAAAGAAAATAAAAAACAATTATCATCTATTACTTTTTTACTAGATGAAATGCTTTCAGAAAAATAACCTCCAAATATAATATCATCTTCAATTTTAATTAAAATAATTACATTATCTTTTCCATAAATTTGATACATTAAATCTTCTCCTTTCTTTCCATCAAAGGATGATTTATATAATAATTTAAATACTGGATAATAATCACTAATGTTTAATTTATTTTTTACATAATTTACAATTTGTTTAAATTGAGACTGACTTGTTAAAATTGAAGAATGATTTAACATTTTTTTATACGACAAATCAATATCAAGTATGTATATTTCTTTTCTTTTATTTCTATATTGTTGTTGTTTTCTCACATATAAACTACATACGTGACTATAATTTTCTTGAAATTGATCTAATTCTTTACTATATAATGTTATATTATTTTCTAAATATTTAATTATTTTTTCTTGTTTTTCTTTTTCATTTTTTAAATAAAAATATTCTCTTAAATATAAATTTTTTTCTTTTGCTAATGATTTATTTATTAATTTTAATTCTATTATAGATATAATAGAGATGAGAAGTAAAAATAATAAGAAAATGAATAAACAATTTGGAAAATTATATTTTTTTTTCTTGTATTTAATTATCAATTTTTCTTTTTTGGAAATAGTAGGTTCATCTATATAATTCATTTACTAATTAAAAAAATAATATAAAATATTAATACAATTAATTATCATATTTATTCAAATTTTTTTTTGTTTTTCAACATTAAAGTAATTAATCAATCAAATTCTTTCAAAATAATCATGAATAAAAATAATTTACTTTATGTAGGTGAAATAAATAAAATTCTAATAGCTCTCAAACGCATATTAAAAAGAAAATATATTCATAAACTTTATTATAAGTTCTTTAATAATGTAATTTAGATTTTTTAATTATTAAATTAAACATATTGGGGTGAGAAAGAAGTTAATAATTCTAAAATAAATAATGAGAAATAAATAAAAATAAAAAGAAGAAAATAGAGAAGAACTAAAGATAATCTAAACATTTTTTAACAAATAATTTATTATGCCAATTTTATTTATAAAAAATATAATTAAAAATTTATACCAAAAATATAATCAATTAAATTAAATTAGCATCAGTGACTACACTTTCTCCTTTCTTATGCTCATAACCATTTTTATTATTGATATTATTATTATTTATATTATTTTCAATTTTCTTTGTTCCGTTTTTTTTATCATTATTATTTTTAATATTATTATCTGGGGGTTTAAGCTTAACATTAGTGTTGGTTTCAATATGAGGTTTTTCATCTTGACTTTGACAATGAGATTGTACAACTTCAATTTCTCCTGCTTCAGGATATTTTTTTCTAAGAAAACACCACATTCCAATCGCCAAAGCTTCTAAAACAACTCCTGAAACATTAGCAATAATAATATTAATGTCTTTATAAGCTAAACCATAAATTGTCCAACATCCTCCATTAATAAACATTAAAGTAGCTGATAAAATTGGAATTAAATTATAATTATGTGAATTAATAACTCTAGTAAATTTTTCTAAAGTTCCTGCATACATAAGAATATTAAATGCCATACATATTAAACCTAAAGTTTTTACTGATTTAATAACAAAATGACAAACATAATAAAATTCTGCAGTTAAATTAAATATTATAACAGTTATTAAAAGTGCTTTTTTAACATTTAAATTAACATAAAAAGCAAAAAAAAGAATAATAAAAACTAAAGATAATGTTGCTCCCACTAAATTACAAACAAATGGTTTTGCTTGCTCATCTCTTAATCCATAAGCAATCCAACTAACACAATTTAAATAAGAAAATAATAATAATAATGCTGGAACATCATTTAATGTTACTTCTTTTCTTATAAAACGAGAATATGGTTGTGCTGGAGCCATGTAAAATATTATACTAAAACATGTTCCAAACCAACCTAAAGTATCACCTAAGGCTTTAAAACCCGATGACATTTATAATTTATATTTAATTTTTTATTTTCTATGTATTTTTATGAGAGTTAAATTTGAGTTTTTCAATTATATATAATTTTTTCTTAAACATTATCAATTGAAAATTAATAGTAATTATATTTTTTATTTATATTTGAAATTTATAAATTAGATTAAAATTTCATTTTTCTAATTTAAACACTTATTAAACTTCAGCATTTTTTTAAAATATCATTGAGCTTTTTTTAAATTATTAAAAAATATACTGTAAATAAAAATTTAAATTTTTTATATTCATAATTTTCAGTTAATAATACAGATAAATGAAAGAAAGTTATTTTAATATTTTACCTTGGATTTATATAAATTTTATTAAAAAAAAGAAACAAAAATTATATTAGTAAAAAATTGAAATAAAGAAAAAAAAAGATATACACACTGGGATTTATGATCAAAATAATTAATATATAAAATATAAAAAATTCAAATAATTGATATTGAAAAATATAAAAAAAATTACTTATTGGATAATTATAATTGTTAATTTAAAAATAAAAACTTTTTTCTGAATTTTAATTTGGAATTTTATATAATTTTTTAATTTACAATGTTAGATAATAAATGAAATATAATAAAACCTTGGAAAAATACTCTAATTATGTTATATTAAATCCTTTAAATAAAATGGCTATCAAACTTTAAGAAAAAATATAAGAAATTACATGAAATATGATATTTTCTTACAATAAATAAATGATAAAGTTTGTTTTAAATTTGTCTAATGTAAATCAAAATATAATAAGAAATTCCTGATAATGGAGATTATAAAGAATCAATTTATTGTTTCAGTTATAGAAGAAATAATAATTTAATTAATTCCACTCTTATTGATATTATTGCTTATATTATGCAAGTGGAGAATTAAAAAACGAAAATACTAAAAATAAATAATATATTCTTTATATTATTAAAGATAAAATTTTTATAATCTTTTATTTATTTTTCTTTTTAAAAATATAAATATCTTAATTATTCAGGTTTAATTTTGACAGTAATTATATCTTCTTTTTTTAAATCAATATCACATATAGAATAAATGGGGATAATTATTTTATCATTGTGATAAAGTTCCTATAAAACATTAAAAAAAATTTTACTATTTGTTCAGGATCTACACCTAAAACTTGACTTAATTTATATTTTACATATTGAAAATCTTGTCCTTCTTTGAAAGTATCCGAAAATTCTTTTCCATTTAAATCACCATTATAATCTAATTTAAATGTAATTTCAACTTCATTCCCTGAAAATTTTTCACTTTCTTGATAAAAAGCATCTCTATTATCTGTCACTCCTTCAAAATTCATTTTTTTATTTAACTCTTCCTTAGGATTTAATTTTTGATCCATTTTTAATTTTTTTATAATATTATTTTTTATTTTTATATTTAAAATTTTTTTATACTATTTAAAAAGAATAAAATTTTTATATAAATAACTTTTAATTTTTATATTTAAATTGTTCATATGAATTTTTAAATACAAATATTCATTGTTTTAAATCTTCTTCAACTTTTTTTGTATATTTGTCTATATTTTTCATACATTTTTTTTTTTCATAAATACTTAATCTAAGAAGATCTCTTGCAGTATGAAATAAATTTTTTCTATTATTTTTCATTTTAATTGCAAAAGTTTTATCTACAATATATTTATTATATTTACTCTTTTTTTTATTATTATTTAAGTAATCTTTAATAACTTTATTACCATCAACCGCTAAACGATAACTTAAAGCAGTTAATGTATTAACTTCCCTAAATAATTGCATATTTTTAAAAGCATTAACTTTAGGTTTTCTATTTTCATTCAAATCTAAATCTTTTTTTGTTATAGAATCTTGAATTTCTCTTTCAGTTATAAATTTAAATTTTGGCCTATCATGTATTGTAGTATTAAAATTTAAACAAGTATTATTTATTTGATTACATAAATGACTTATATCATTTTTATATTTTAAAGTCTTAAATAATAATGATCTCATATTTTTATTATCTTCTCTCAATGAAGAATATATGTCTTTACTTTTTCTTTGTTGTGTATTTTTATATTCAAATATATCTTTTTTTTTTAAATTACGAGAACTTTCTATATTTTTTGTATTTGATAAATTTAATATTAATTCCTTTTCATTTTTATTCTCCATTATATTACTTGTTGAATTGGGAAAAAGAGTATAATTTTCGTTACTTTTTATTTTGAATATAGTTTTTCTATTTTCAGTATTATCCAATTTTAAATCATTATAAGATCTTAATGTTTTTAAATAATTTTGAGAACGGGAATAATAAGAAAAAAAAGTTGGATTTTTAGTCATTTTTCTTGTTTTTTTTCTTTCTTCTTCTTTTTTTTTTTCCATTTCTAAATATTTTTCATATCTTGCTTGAATATTATCTATATCATTTGCATTATTTAATCTATAAATATAATTTGAAGTATCCGAATCCATTTTTTTCATTGTTTTACCTAAATTAGGCATTTCCATTAATTTAAGTGGTTTCAACATATAAGTATGCTTTTTAACTTTATTCATTTTTTAAATAAAAAAATGCATTATAAAAAATAATATAAGCATAAATATTATTAGATAGATGTGAAAAAATAAATATTTTAAAAATGTTATTATTATGGGTATTGAATTTGATAATACCAATAAATTCAAAATTATTATTTGTTTTCAGTCATTTTAGACATGGAGCAAGAGGACCTTGGGAAAATGTAAATATTTCATCAGGAATAGATATATTAGATGAAAAATGGAATGGAATAGGAGAATTAACAGGAGCTGGAATGAGAATGCATTATTTAGAAGGATATTATATGAAGAATAAATATAAAGATTTTATTAATGTGAATAAATATAATAAAGATGAATTTATTATTTTATCGACTTTAATGAATAGAACTATTTTATCAGCTTATTCTCAATTAATAGGAATGTTTCCTCCTGGAAGTGGATATAAATTAAATGAAAATCAAATAAAATTTGCTAAAATTAATTATGGAAATTATTCTGAAGATGTTAAAACAAAAATAAATGAATTAAAAGAGTTTTCTATTGAAAAAGGATTAACTATTTTCCCAATTAATGTTATTAATCCAAAAGATAGATTAATGAGATTAGATAAAGGTAATGTTTGTCCTTATAGTGAATATATTAAAAAAACTAATAAAAAAAAAGGAAAATATAATAATACAATGAATTTATTTATAAAAGATTTTAATGATATATATGGAAATTATTTTAAAGAAGCATTTAATATTAAAGATGATTTTTATAAAGATTTTTCTAATATATATAATTTAGCAGATGCATTTATAAGTTCATATTTTGATGGTAGAGATATGACAAAATTAAAAAATATAACTTTAAATAATAATTTTTATAAATTTGCTTTAAATGTTTCTTTTTTTCACACTTTTAATCATTCTTTTAGAGGTGATGATTCTGATATATTATCAATAATTAGTATGAGTCCAATATTTGAAAAAATTCTTTATTGGATGAATAAAAGAATTGAATTACATAAAAATAATAAAAGTGATATAATTGAAGAAAATTCACCAAAAATGGTCTTTTTATCTGCTCATGATAGTACTCTTGCTGCTCAATCTGTGTTCTTTAATAAATTATTTAATATTAAATATGATGAAGCTAATTTTGCTGCTAATTTCCAATTAGAATTAAATTATAATGAAACTAGTAAAAACTATTATATTAATTATATTACTAATGGAAAATTAAATTATACTTTTGATTATAATAATTTTACTAATACAATTACAAAGAATATCAAAAATAAAAATGAAATTAATAAATTTTGTGATACTCAAATTGGATTTACTTTTTGGTTTATTTATTTTATTATTGCTTTAATTTTAGTATTTATAATGATTATTTTAGTCATATTCATTCCACGTATTAAAAAAGAAGATGATGATAATCAATATGAACAAATTTAAAAAATAAAGATTTTTTATATTATTATAGTATACAAACTATTTTGTTTTTATTTTATATTTTTATAATATTTATTTAATTCCTTAAAATTTATAATTCTTATGTATTCAATTTCTATTAAATACATAAGAAATAAAGAATTATATAATTTTTATTAATTAATCATTTAATTATTTTTTATATTCCTAATGATAATCTAAATATTTTTTATAAAAATCAATTTTTAAACTAAAATAATTATAAATTCACTTATAATTCACAAAAATAACTATGTTTTTAAAATTAAAATTAATCATCTCTGTTAAATTTTTTTGTAAAATTAAGTTCAGGACTTTTTCCTAATTCACAATCATCTAAAACAATATCTTCTTCTTCTTCTTTTGGTTTTTTTTTATTTTTTTTTTTTGTTGTCTTTTCCTTTTTAAATCCATTAAACCTGAATCTGCTGGAGAAGACATATCAGTTAATCCACTCATTACTTTTAAAGTTTCTACTAATTTTCTTAAGTCATGATCTTTTTGATATTCTTCTAAATCTACTCTTAAATCTGGTTCTTTTGTTATTATACATTCTTTCATTGTTTTTCTTTCATCATCAGATATTAAACCTTCTTTTTTACATTGAGTTATTAAAGATAATATTTCACTATAACTATATTTATAATCCATTTTTTTATAATATATTATTTTATGAGGTATTTCATATTTTTTTATATTTTAAAGTAATTTAATTATAAAGATGTTTTGATAAATATAATATATAAATACCAATAAAATGCAGAAGATAATGAAATAACAGTAAATAATTTATTAAACGCAAATTATCAAAAAACTTCAACTCAAAAAGAAATTGAATTTACCCTTTGTTTAACATATTAAATTTTAAATGAATAATGATTTATCATCAATATATTATTTAAAATTATTTATTTTTATTATTCATTTTTTTGATAGAAAGTAACAGTTCTCATACCATTTATTGGATTGCTACTACATCGGCAAATTCCAGTATTTCCAACATAAACATCAATTCTATTACTATCAAGCCTTTTGTTATATGTATCTTCGATCACTCTAACACCTACACCTTCAATGTTTACTTTCTTTCCTTTTAAATCTTTATATTTAGAAGGATGTACGGCTGCAGTTCTCCCTTTTTCAGCATCTTTTCCTGAACATGTTTCAGAATTTGAACCATTACATTCATAGCAATAACAAGTTATATGATATTGAGACATTTTTGTTTGTGTTTGTGGACTTAAAATATCATTAATTTATATATTATTAGAAATTTAACTATTTTCTTAGCTATTTAAAATTTGTAAAAATTGTGAAACAAAAGTATGTTGAACATTTGTTCAGTTTCAAAAATTATATTTAAATCAAACGATATTATTTATTTAATGAATCAAGAAACAATCAAAAAAAATCTCCTATTTCCATAGAATCAAAAGAAATATCAATTATAATTAGTTGTTTTTATCTTCCTATACTATACACAAATATTTTATTTTTTAATGCTTTTAAATCTTTTAATTATTGTTCACGAGGTTATCAAGATTTAGTTTTAGCATATATGGTTTTAATGGATGAAAATAATAAATATATTATTAGTACTTGTAATAGTGATATGCATTTACTCTTAAATATTGGTTTGAATAAAGGTACATATTATGTAATTATGAATTTCATTTTCAGAAATTTCTTTATTCATATTTTTTTTAAACCTTACATCTTCAGTCAAAGTTTTAAATACAAAATTGAATGAAAAAATACAGAAAAATCACAACTCATTTATTTGGTGAATCAATTAATAATAAAGGAATTGTAGAAACAATTACTTTAAAATAAATTTTAGTAGGAATTAAAAAAGGAATTTGACCTTTTTTTAATTTTTGAATTATTATTGAAAATCAATTCTTTCATAAAATTTATGTTAAATGTAATTTTAAACAAATTTTTATACATTGAATTTTTCTTTCAAAAAAAATTAAAATTTATTATTTTTATTTATGAAAAAAAAATTTATTAAAATGATTACCATTAGTGTCATTAATATTATAATATATCATTTATTAAAGAATCTTAATTTAAAATGAAAAAATTTTAAATATAATTCATTTTTCCAAAAAGGACAATTTCTAACATGAAAAGAAGTATATTTTGAAAAATGTAAAATCTAACCACAATAATAAATGCTTTAAATTCGTGAAGTAAAAATCTTTAATAAAAATGTAACTTGAAAATGATTAAATAATTATTTATTAATTATCTTACATTAAAATATATGAGTTTTAATAAAATTCATATGAAAAAATTGTGAGTTTATCATAAAATTTATAAAGTTAATTTCTAACTTTAAACATTACTTATTAAAAAAAAAACCATAAAATCATGTAAAAAACAAAAAAAACCTAAATTGATTTTAAGAAAGTAAAAATGTCACAATAAATAAAGAGTAAAATAAAAAAAAAGAAAAATTAACATGAAAAAAATGACGGAAACTCCAAAGATACACCAATTTAATTATAATTATAAAGACCCTCAAAATATTATTATAAATTGTAAATATGAAATAAAGTTATTATCTTTTTATCTTATGTCAACTTTTAAATCAATTGAAGCTGCTTTAGAAAAAAGTGAAGAGTTATTAAAACAAATGCCAAAATATAAATTAAATGTAAATAAAGAAAATTCATCTACTACATCCAATTCAGAATTTTCAAATAGTGAAGAAAAAATAGAAGAATTGATTGAAAGTTTTAAAGAAATATATTCAAAAAGAAATGTAGGAAAATACTATTGGAAAATTCGTGTTTTAAAAATTTTAAAATATAAAATTAAACAAATAATCAGACAAGGTAAAACCCCAATTATAACTAAATATTATGGAAGATCCAAAGTTGCTTCCCAAAAACCAAGATTTCATGGAAGATTTATTAAAAAAAATAACAATTAATTAATCTTTTATTTCTTTGATATATATCAATTTATCTCTATTAGAGTTTACATTTATATTTTGGCAAATAATGTATTTTTAAGATTAAGCATTTTGTTTAATTTATAAATCAAATTTATTTTATAGTGATAACAATTGATTTTCTGTTGTACAATAGTTTTAGATCAATGTAAAATTTAATTCTTTATTTCTTATGTATTTAATAGAAATTGAATACATAAGAATTATAAATTTTAAGGAATTAAATA
>JAEEGK010007777.1_pt1 | contig 25503 bp, 22 predicted proteins | sample 8958771 | NCBI WGS metagenome assembly JAEEGK01 (sample SAMN16246547, study PRJNA631951) | gut metagenome | biome: gut microbiome; feature: rumen; material: SC-attached | host: Bos | place: Iran: Karaj | collected 2018-10
AGGCAAAGATGGCCGAAGTGGAGGCCAAGGAAGAGATCCGCAACTGGAAGAACCCTATCTCCGGGGACTATGTCATGGAAGTCTTTGACATTGAGCCGTGTAACACCATCGGCCAGCTTAAGGAAATGGTGAAAAACGCCATTCTGGACGGGGAAATCCCGTACACTTTCGAGGCGGCCGATGCCTATATGCGTGCCCGTGCCGCGGAGCTGGGCCTGAAACCTCATGATTGACAGGTACATAAGCTACATCCGGGATGTCCGGCGTTATTCGCCCCGGACACAGGCTCTGTATGCCGCCGCCCTCAATGACTTTGCCGAGTGGTGCGGGGGAGAGCCGGACCTGATCCCTTCCCGGATCAGGGAATATGAGGCGCATCTGATCGATACCGGCTTCAAGGCGCGGACCGTGCACCTTCACATGAGCGCGCTCAGCGGGCTTTGCAACTTCCTGGTGAAGACCGGGGAAATGAAGTCCAATCCGGTGCGGACGGTGCGGCGCCCCAAGATGGAGAAACGCCTGCCGGAGTACTACACGGAAAAGGCCATGGATGCCTATCTGGAGGCCACCAAGGCCGATGCCGGGCAGGATACGCTGGACCTGCTGCTGCAATTGGGGCCAAGCGATAAAACGGCCGTGGAACTGTACCGGCGCAGGCTCCGCCGCCTGATAATCTCCCTCCTGTACGGAACCGGCATCCGCCGGGCGGAGCTCATCGGCCTGAAAGTGGGCAGCATAGATATGTCCCGCCATACGCTTCGCGTGCGCGGAAAAGGAGATAAGATGAGAGAAATTCCCCTGATTCTTTCGTTAAGTCAGGAAATTTCCTTATATTTACAAGCAGCTAGTTCGATGGCAGGGGGTGCCAGACCCTCCGACGCGCCGCTCCTGATTACGGAAAAGGGACGTTCCCTGTATCCGGAATACGTAGACCGGGCGGTAAAGGCGGAACTCCAGGGCCGGGAAGGCATCACCGGGAGGAAATCCCCCCACGTGCTCAGGCATTCGCTCGCAACCGCCCTGCTGGACGAAGGAGCAGACCTGAACGCCATCAAGGAGATGCTGGGCCACGAGAGCCTCGCCGCCACGGAGGTCTATACCCACAATTCCATCGAACGGCTCAAGGCACAATACATTAACGCCCACCCAAGGGCAAAAAAACAAGACAGTCATGATTAACGTCAAGTCCCTTAAGTTCGATGCAGACGAGAAGCTGCTGGACTTTATCGAGAAGAAAGTTGGAAAGGTAGAGAAGTTCTTCGACAACCTGGGTGACATAGATGTCACGCTGTCCCTGCTTCCGGACGCAGAAAACAAGTGCGTAAAACTCCAGACCCGTTTCCCCGGGGAAGACCTTGTGATAGAGCGTCATGCCCGTACTTTTGAGGAAGCCGTCACAGACGCGGCCGATGCCCTCAAGGAGAAGATTGTCCGCTCCAAAGAGAAGAAGTTCTCCAAATAAGTGGCCGGCAAGTCCTACATAGAATTAGACCGACAGGTCAAAAACATTCTTGAAGATGTCCGTAGCGGCATCTTCAAGTCTGTTTATCTGCTCATGGGGGAGGAGCCCTATTACCCGGACCTGGTGTGCGATGCCATCATAGACCATTGCCTCCAGGAATGGGAGAAGGACTTCAACGAAACCATCTGCTATGGCGGGGAGGTATCGGCCGATACGGTCATTACCGCCGCCCGCCGCTTCCCCATGATGGCGGAAAGACAACTGGTGGTGGTGAAGGAGGCCCAGCAGATGAAGGGGCTGGAAGACCTGGCCATCTATTGCCAGCAGCCGCTGGACAGCACCGTGCTGGTAATCCTCATGCACGGGGCATCGGCCGACAAGCGGAAATCCCTGTACAAGACCATCCTCAAAACCGGTGTGGTGGTGGAATCCACCGCCCTCAGGGACTATGAGATGCCGCAGTGGATCCAGGCCTATTACGAGGGCCGGGGGCTGCGCATCCATCCGGAGGCGGCCGTCCTGCTGGCGGAATCGGTGGGGGCGGACCTGGGGAAGATTGCCGTGGAGACGGAAAAGATGCTCAAAAACCTGCCGGAGGGCGTGCAGGAGGTCTCCGTAGCCGATGTGGAAAAGAATGTGGGCGTGAGCCGGCAGTTCAGCATCTTTGAACTCACCAAGTGCCTCAGTTACCGGGACGGAGCCCGTGCACTAAAGATTGCCGCCCACATCGGGGAGGCCCCCCGCTTTGCCCTTCCCATGGCCGTGGCCCCGCTCTTTACGCATTTCTACCGGATCCTGAAGTATCACGCCCTCCTGCAAAAAGGCCGGCCGGCCCCTGCCGATGCCGCCAAGGCGCTGGGCGTCAATCCCTACTTCCTGAAAGAATACGACGCAGCCGTGCGGAATTATCCTTTCCAGCGCTGCCAGGGGGTGATTTCCCTCCTGTGCGAATTTGACTATAAGGGGAAAGGCGGGGATGCCGGAGAGGCCACTCCCGCGGAGCTTCTCACGGAGCTTGTCGTAAAAATATTGAATTTTTAGTAAATTTTATTGCATTACAATAAATTATTATTATATTTGCAAAGAATTCCGGATTAAGCCGGAATGAAGATTGAATTATGGCAATCATTGAAGTAAAGAACGTAACAAAGACCTTCGGGGAAAAAGTGGCACTGGACAAGGTATCGCTGGAGATTCCGGAAGGAAAGATCTTCGGCCTGCTGGGGCCGAACGGAGCGGGTAAGAGTACCCTTATCCGCATCATCAACCGTATTACCATCGCAACGGAAGGCCAGATCCTCTTCAACGGACACCCTATCACGGAAGAGGACGTCTCCCACATCGGCTATCTGCCGGAAGAGCGCGGCCTGTACCGTAAGATGAAAGTAGGGGACCAGGCCATGTACCTGGCCCAGCTCAAGGGCATGAGCGCCTCGGAAGCGGCTTCGGAACTCAAGAAATGGTTTGTCCGCTTCGGCATCCAGGACTGGTGGAACAAGAAGGTGGAGGAACTCTCCAAGGGTATGGCCCAGAAACTCCAGTTCATCACCACCGTGGTGCACCGGCCTTCCCTCATGATCCTGGACGAACCCTTCTCCGGCTTCGACCCGGTGAACGCGGACCTCATCCGCAAGGTAATCCTGGAGCTCAAGGAAGAAGGTGCCACCGTAATCCTTTCCACCCACAACATGGAGTCCGTGGAGGAGCTTTGCGATGAGATAGCCCTCATCAACAAAGCCAAACTGGTGGTTACCGGTCCCACGGAGGAAATCCGCCGGCAGCACGGAGAGGACAATGTGGAGATCGAGTACACGGAAGACCTGGTGCGCAAGACCGCCGTGGTACCCCGTGCCGAAGTAAACGAGAAACTGATGGGATTCATCCAGGCCGGCATCCGCATCAATTCCTTCAAGGAAGTGGTGCCGCGCATGAACGATATCTTTATTAAACTGGTAACGGAGGAGGAATAGGTTATGAATATCAAGAAATTAGGAATCATTATCCAGCGTGAATACCTTAACAAGGTAAAGAAGAAGAGTTTCCTCCTTATCACGTTCCTGGCTCCCGTTTTCTTTGCGGCTATCTGCATCCTCCCCACCGTCATCATGATGAATACCAAGGAGGAGGCCAAGCAGGTGGGCGTCATAGACCGCTCCGGCATTGTCCTGCCGTACTTGGAAAGTAATGACGTGACCATCTTCAAGGATCTGGGCGCCGATGCATCCCCGGAGGCCGTGAAGGCCGATTTCGGCACATCCGGCGTGGACGTGCTCCTCACTATCTCCGAACTGGACACCCTGGGCCGGACCGTATCGGCCGACTGCTATAGCGAGAAACCCCTGGGCATGGATACCGGTTCCATGATCGAAGGCCGTATCAATGATGCGGTGGAAGCCTACCGCATTGAATCCTACGGCATCGAGAATCTGGAGGAAATCATGGCGGGCGTGAAGTCCAATGTGAAACTGCACAGCTATACCATTGACGAAAGCGGAAAGGAGAGTATCTCCGAAAGCGGCATCTATATGGCCCTCTCCATGCTCCTGGGCATTGCCATCTACATGTTCATCGCCCTGTTCTCCGGCATGGTCATGAGCTCCGTCATTGAAGAAAAGAGCTCCCGCGTGGTGGAGGTCCTGGTGAGTTCCGTCAAGGCCAGCGAACTCATGTTCGGCAAGATCATCGGCGTGGCGCTGGTGGCCCTTACCCAGTTCCTGCTGTGGATCGTACTCACGCTCCTGCTGGTAGGCGTTGCCATGGGCATCATGGGCAAGGACAAGATCATGGGCATGATGAACGATGACAGCACCACCCAGATGATGGAGCAGATGGCTTCCACCAGCGGTGTGCACCCCGGTGACATAGACCTGGAAAGCGCCCTGGCCGCCGCTACGGACACTACGGCCGTGGCTGCAGGAGAACCTTCCGGCATGGAGGTGGTCATGAGCACCCTGGGCAACATCAACCTGGGCCAGATCGTCATCGCCTTCCTGTTCTTCTTTATCTTCGGCTACCTGCTGTATGCCTCGCTGTTCGCAGCCATCGGCTCGTCGGTGGAGAATGAGGGAGACAGTTCCCAGCTCCAGCTGCCGGTGACCATTCCGCTCATGCTGGGCTTCTTTGTGGCGCTGTACGCCTTCAAGGCTCCGGACAGCCCGCTGGTGTTCTGGTTCTCCATGATTCCGTTCACCAGTCCCATCGTGATGCTGGCCCGCATCCCCTTCGGGGTTGCCACCTGGGAGCTCGTCCTGTCCATCGTCCTGCTGGTAGGCACCTTCGTCGCCTGCGCGTGGGCATCGGCCAAGATATACAAGGTGGGCATCCTCATGTATGGTAAGAAATCAACCTTTAAAGATCTCTGGAAATGGCTAAAACAGAAGTAAAACAGTATCTGGGATACCTGGCGTGGCTGCTTATCCTCGCCGGCGTGTTCTTCGCCGTCCGGGCCGCCATGGCTCCTCGCGGGGAGGATATCTCCTGGCAGCCCGTGAAGATGGACGGTCACCGTACAGGTACCGTCTGCATCACCCAGGAGAATGTGGATACGGCGCTGGGCGTCTTTGAAGACGACGGCTATCATGCCCCCAACGGTGTGGCCTTTGACGTGGATTCTCCGGTGCCTCAGGCCGCCGAAGCCCTCATGGAGGTGCAGCCCCGACTGTCCTATCTGAAGGAAGTGGTGGGTCACAGTGCCCGGATGATGGACAATGCGCGTGAGCATGATATGGCCCTTTCCAATCTCTTTGTGGACGTGCTCCGGGAAGCCGGCTCCAAGTATTACAAGGTGCCCATGGACTTTGCCATCACCAATTATGGCGGAATCCGTGTTCCCATGCCGGAAGGTGCCATCACCCTGGACGACATAGCCTCCATGTTCCCTTTCAAGAACTATATGTGCTATGCCAAGGTGAAGGGCAGTGAACTTACCCGGCTGTTTGAACAGCTTGCGGAAACGGAGGAATTCCAGGCCATCAGCGGCGCCAGGGTAAAGGTGAAGGGGCATAAGCTGGAGAGCGCCCTCATCGGCGACAAGCCCATCGACCCCAAGAAAGTATACAACGTTACCACCATCGACTTCCTGCTGGACGGGGGAGACGGCATCCGTATCGGTGCCATGGCCCAGGATGTGAAGCTCAGCCGCGTCCTCCTGAAGGATATCATGCTGGACTATATCCGGGACTGTGAATCCAAGGGCGTCGCCATTGATTCCGCTCCGGACGGAAGAGTTATTTTGGAGGACTAAGCCATGAAGACAACGAATATCATAAAGATTGGACTTATCGTCCTCACCTGCTGCCTCGTAGGCTGGTGCCTCGGCATGGGCATCAAGAAGGCCAGGCAATCCAAACCCACGCTCACCATCCTGCATTCCAACGACACCCACAGCCAGATGGAACCCATCCGCACCGGTCCCGACGCCGGTCTGGGCGGCCTGCTGGAGCGCGCTGCCTTCGTGGACAGCGTCCGCCGGGCCGATGGCAGGGAGAACGTGCTGCTGCTGCATGCCGGAGACTTCTGCCAGGGAACCACCTATTTCTCGGAGTTCCGGGGAACCGTGGAGGTCCAGGCCCTTAACGCCATGGATTATGACGCCGTCACCCTGGGCAACCACGAGTTCGACAACGGTCTGGAAGGCCTGGGAGAAATGCTTTCCGGCGTTGTGCCCCCGGTGGTGGTGTGCAACTTCGACTTCTCTCCTTTCGAGGCCGGCAAGTATATCAAGCCGTACGTGATAGTGGAGAAGGCCGGACGCAAGATAGGCATCATCGGCGTGGTGTGCAGCCTTAAGTCACTGGTCTCCGGCGAAACGGCAGACCGTCTTCCGGAATATGACATGATCCCCACCGTGCAGAAATATGCCGATCTGCTCCGTCCCCGGTGCGACATGGTGATTGCCCTCACGCACTTAGGCTATACGGAGCATTCGCCCGGCGACATGACGGATCCCAAGCTCTGCGCCGCTACCCGGAACATCGATCTGTTCGTAGGCGGTCATTCCCACACCTATCTGGAAGATATCGCGTGGGAAGAGAACCTGGACGGGGTGAAGATCCCCATCGTCACTTCCTATGAGTGCGGCGCCTACGTGGGACAGATGCACTGGAACAAGTAGCTAGTAATTGTCGGTAGTCCGGTACACCAGATCCAGGATTTCCTCTCCATAGCGCTTTAGCATGGCAAGGCCGATGCCCGGGATTTCCAGCAGTTCCATTTCGGAGAGCGGGGCTGCATCGGCAATGGCCAGCAGGATTCTCTGGTGCAGGATGTGATAGGCCGGGACATTTTGCTCCTGCGCCTTTTCCCGGCGCCACTGGATCAGCGCTTCTTCCAGGGCGGGATGCAGGTTCAAGTAGTTGGCCCGGGGATCCTTAGCCGCGTAGCACACAAAGTTTACAGCCCGCCGGATGTTGATTCCGCAGTGCTGGATGGAATAGGACAATTCCCTGTAAAGGCCGTCCTCCCACTCCATGGGGGGACGGCGTTTTGTCACTTCCGGGAAATCATAGTCGGAATGAAAGAAGAGATGGCCGTTTTCGTCCACTTGGATTTGTAATAACTGTTTCATGTCTCTATGTTTTCTGCAAAGGAAAGAAAGCCGATCCGTGTTCGCAAAAAATGAAACGTTTAATTTGAAAAACAGGCCTGGAACGTGCTGGGAGGCCGATTTTGGCCTCACTTTTTTGCCCGGAATCCGTCAAAAAACTTTCACGGGACAAAAAAACGGCCCTGCAATGGGCTGCAGGGCCGGAAAGGTTCAAAAAAGTGATACGGCAGATTACAGGATATTCATGGACTGTTCCCGGATTTTCTCCAGTTCGTCCTTCATCCTTACCACCAGTTGCTGGATGCCGGCGTGGTTGGCCTTGGAACCGGTGGTGTTGATCTCCCGGCCCATCTCCTGGATGATGAAGCCCAGCTTCTTGCCGGGGTAAGGCTCCGAATCAATCACTTCCATGAAGTATTTGCAGTGCTGGCGCAGGCGCACCTTCTCTTCATTGATGTCGTATTTCTCCAGATAGAAGATCATTTCCTGCTCAAGACGCTCCGGGTTGGGTTTGGCAGCGAGTTCCGCCAGGGCTTTGTCAAACTTCTCCCGGACGGAGACGATGCGCTCTCCTTCAAGGGCTTCCACCTGTTCGTACAGCTTCAGGATGCTGTTCACCCGGGAAGTGACGTCGGCATACAGGGCCTTGCCTTCATCGGCACGGTAAGCGCAGAGCTGCTCCAGGGCGCTGTCCAGGGCGGCCGAAACGGCAGGCCAGTCTTCCGGCCCTATCACATCGGCCTTCCGGGCGTCCACCACATCCGGGAGACGGAGGATGGCGTTGGCCAGGATGCTGCCCACGCCGGGATCCTTGAGAAAGGTCTTGGTCATGACCGTCTCTTCGTCCAGGGCCTTTACGGCGCTTTTCCAGTAGCTGTGGAAGACCTCCTGGTTCACGCAGTGGGCCGAGTCCGAGGCACCTGCCTCGAAGGTGAGATACAGGTCTATGGTTCCGCGTACCAGCTTTTCCGCTATGCGTTTGCGCACTTCCAGGTCTTTGTCTTTGGGAAGTAGGGAACTCTTGAGGTTGATATCGGCACTCTTGCCGTTGAGGGAGCGGATCTCCAGGGTGATCTTTCCTCCAGCGATTTGGGCTTCGGCTTTGCCGTAGCCGGTCATGGACTGAATCATTATATTGGTTTTTTGCTTTGCAAAGATAGTGAATTATTCCTAAATTTGTAAGATGGAACTAAACACCACAGTCTGCCATATGAAAAAGACCCTTGTTTTGCTGGCCGTCACGGCCCTGTTATGCTCCTGCGGCGCTTCCCGTCCGGCCGAGGTACTGGACTCGGAGCGGGCAGTGGAAGTAGGTTACGGTAAGGAAGTTAAGCGCAACCTTTCCCAGCCGGTGTCCGTGGTGGACGCCCCGGAAAACAATACGTACCGGAACATCTATGAGATGATCCAGGGCAAGTGCCCCGGTGTACAGGTAATGGGTGACAGGATCATTATCCGGGGAGTCTCCACCCTCAATTCCTCCACGGACCCCCTCTTCCTGGTGGATGGACAGCCTGTTACAAGTATCGCCCACATCAATCCCAATGACGTGAAAAGCATCAGCGTGCTCAAGGATTCCGCCGCTGCCATTTATGGTAACCGGGGTGCCAACGGTGTCATAGCTATAACCCTCAAGTAACTAATATAATGATTGTCAAGTCTTTCCTGCTCAAGCAGGACACCATTAAATCCATTTCCGCCCTTTGCGGGAAGGATACGGTGGCCGTTATCCGGCCGGAGAAGAAAATCGAGAACATTTTGCGGGAAGCCGTCCGCAAGACCATCCGGGAAAAGAAATCGGCCCGGGAGGAAATGGAACAGGTGAAGTCGTATTTCGCCGCCCTTTCCTCTTCCGCAGCGTATCAGGAGAAGGCCTCCCAGATTATCAGCTCCATCGAGGGTTATCTGCGGGAGGGCATGTACGTGATCACTTCGGAGATTTCCATCCAGGACTATGTGCTGGCCCGCTGCGCCCGCCTTTGCGCGGAAGCCGTGAACGACAGGGTCAGGGGCGTCCTTATAGACGGTACGGAGCTCATGCTCTGTCATGCCGATGCCAAGGGCGTACAGCATTTCGACTGGGTGGGCTCCCGCCAGCAGATCAAGGACCGCGTCCCGGAGGAAGGCCCCGTCGTAATCCCCGGCGGCTATGGACGGCTGGATTCCGGCTATGTGGTGCGCGTGGGCAAGGACGGCGCACACATGATGGCCTCCCTCATCGGCGCCACGCTCAAGGCGGAGAGCATCGTATTTTTCATTGAAGGACGCGGCATAGACGGTATCCCGGCCATGACGTACGATGAGGCGGCGCACTTCTGCTCATCGGCCCATGCACCCTTCGCCTCCAGCGCCATCTGGCCCGCCAAGAACGGGGAAATTCCCATCCTGGTAAAGGATATCCAGGACAACAGCTTCGAAGGCACCATCATTTCCACAGGATCTGCCCATAAGACGGATGTCATCTGGGACAAGGACCTCACCCTGGTTACCGTGTACGGTACGGGCCTGCTGGGCCGGGTGGGCATGTCCTCCTCCATTTTCTCCTGCCTGGCCAAGGTGGGCGTGAACGTGCGTTTCATCGCCCAGACCTCTTCCGAATACAGTATCAGTTTCGCCGTACGCAATGCCGACAAGGAAAGTACCCAGGAGGCCCTCCGCGGCCTGTTCCAGGACAATCCGCTCCTTCCGCTGGACGACGTGGTGGTGGTGAACAAGGAAGTGGGCATCGTGACGGTATTCGGCAGCCGCATGCGCAACCTTCCCGGCACTTCCGGCAAGGTGTTCGGCCTGCTGGGTGCCTCCGGTATCAACATCATCGCATCGGCCCAGGGCGGAGAAGAGTTAAGTATCTCCCTGGTGCTGGAAGAGCAGGATGTGGATAAGGCGGTGAAGCTGCTAAAGGCTTAGCGTTTGTAAATCTTGAAGCGCCAGGTGATGCCGATGTCGATGTTGTTTACGGCATCGTGGTTATCCCGGAAATAGGCCACGTGGATGCGCAGGTTGTCGTTTCCCAGGGGGAAGTATTCCACACCGGCGCCACCGTAGAAATAGTCGTTCCCGGCCGGGAGCGTAAGGTCATAGGAGATGCCGTCAATGTCTACGTTGGCGGCATCGTTCCGTTCATAGCCCACCTTGGTGCAGAGGTTCCACTTGCCCAGGGTGAGGATGGCTTTCACAATGACGGACCAGTCCGACAGCCAGTTCTTCTGCTGGAAGGACGCCCGGTCTATGAGGTCCAGGTCCACCACCAGCGCGCCCAGCTCGAATTTGTTGCCCAGTACCAGATAGTTCATCTTGCGGGCGTACATGTCTTCCACCAGGTTGTAGCTCCAGACGGTCTTCCAGCGCGGCAGGATGTGCCCGTTCCAGTACAGATTGTAGGAATACGCGTTCTGCGTGACGGGTGAGATGGGGGAGGGAATGAACTGGAGGGAAATGGACTGGCCCGGCGCCGGAGAGTAGGCGGCGCTGATACCGAAAGCGTAATACTGGTAGAGGTTGTTGGTGAAGGCGCCGTAATAGTAGACGTCGATGGGGGCCGAATCTATTTCGTAGCCGCCCAGCAGGATGGGCTGCTTGCCAAAGGTGAAGGACCACTTGGGCGCGGCCTGCCATTTGAGCCATAGGAAGTCCGTGGCGTTGAAGGGATTGGTGTCCTCGATCTTCTTGTTCAGGCGCTGCCGGATGCGGAAGGAAAGCTTGTCCGTAAGCTGGCCCATGATATGGAGATTGAGGTATTCCCCCTGGAAGTGCGAGCTGTACACGCCTTCGCGCGTTTCCTGGTGGAAACTGGCGCGGGTGTCCACGGAGACTTCGTCTACATGCATCTGCTGGGCCAGCGCCGCCACCGAGAGCAGCAGGCCGGCAGTAAGGATGGCAAGTCTTTTCATAGCTGAGGCGGCGCCTACTTGATAATCTTTTCTTCCTTGAATACTTTGGTGAGGGCTTCCACGGCGCGGTCCACCTGCTCACGCGTGTGGGTGGCCATGAGGGAGAAGCGGATGAGGGTATCCTGCGGGGCGCATGCCGGCGGAATGACGGAGTTGATGAACACGCCTTCGTCAAAGGCCCGTTTTGTCACGATGAAGGTCTTTTCCAGGTCACGCACGTACAGCGGGATGATGGGGCTTTCCGTCTCGCCGATCTCAAAACCTGCCTCCTTGAAGCGGCGCAGGGCATAATTGGTAACGTCCCAAAGCTTGGTGATGCGCTCCGGCTCCTGCTGGATAATGTGCAGGGCTTCCAGGGCCGATGCCGTTGCGGCGGGCGTATCCGAAGCCTGGAAGATATAGGTGCGGGCGGTGTGGCGAAGCCAGTTGATGATAATCTTATCGGCCGCGATGAAACCGCCGATGGCGGCCAGGCTCTTGGAGAAGGTGCCCATGATAAGGTCCACCTCATTGGTGAGGCCGAAGTGGTTGCACACGCCGCGGCCCTGCTTGCCGAAGACACCCAGGCCATGGGCCTCGTCCACCATGATGTAGACGTTCTTGTACTTGTGCTTGAGTTCCACGATCTCCGGCAGTTTGGCCAGGTCTCCCTCCATGGAGAACACGCCGTCCACCACGATGAGTTTCACGCTGTTGGGGAGGCAGCGGCGGAGGCAACGCTCCAGGTCCTTCATGTCGTTGTGCTTGTAGTGGAGGCCCTTGGCGAAGCTGAGCCGGCGGCCGTCCACGATGGAAGCGTGGTCACGGTCGTCGCAGATAATGAAGTCGTCCTTGGTGAGGAGCTGGGGGATGACGCCGCTGTTCACCGTAAAGCCGGTGGAGAATACCAGGGCCTCGTCTTTTCCCACGAATTCGGCCAGTTCCTTCTCCAGCTGGACGTGGATGTCCAGCGTGCCGTTAAGGAAACGGGAACCGGCACAGCCGGAGCCGTATTTCTTGAGGGCTTCCACCCCCGCGTTTATCACTCGCTCATCTCCCGTGAGACCGGTATAAGCGTTGGAACCGAACATCATAATCTGGTGACCGTCCATGGTTACCTCGGTTCCCTGTTTGCTGGTAATTTGGCGGAAATAAGGGTAAATACCCTTTTCTATCATCTTCTGAGGCAAATCGTATTTTGCCAGCCTTGCATGTAAAAGTCCCATCTTTAAAGGTTTTAGCGGATGCAAAATTAACAAAAAAATCGTACATTTGTAAACTATTACAAAAAATAGATATGGAAGAGCGTAAACTTAACTTTTTGGAAGAAATCATTGAACGGGACCTGGCAGAGGGGAAAGTGGACTCCATCATGACCCGTTTCCCCCCGGAACCCAACGGCTATCTGCACCTGGGACATGCCAAGAGCATCTGCCTCAATTTCGGCCTCGCACAGAAATATGGCGGCAAAACCAACCTCCGCTACGACGATACCAATCCCACCAAGGAAGACACGGAATACGTGGATTCCATCAAGGAAGACATCCGGTGGCTGGGCTTCCAGTGGGACAAGGAGCTGTATGCCAGCGATTATTTCGACCAGCTCTATGAGTGGGCCGAAGACCTCATCAAGCGCGGCCTGGCCTATGTGGACGACCAGACCCAGGACCAGATCCGGGAGAACCGCGGTACCGTGGAGAAGCCCGGAACCCCCAGCCCCTGGCGGGATCGCAGCCCGGAAGAGAACCTCCGGCTGTTCCGTGAGATGAAGGCAGGAAAGTATGCGGAAGGGGAGAAGGTCCTCCGCGCCAAGATAGACATGGCCCATCCCAACATGATGTTCCGGGATCCGCTCCTGTACCGCATCAAGTTCGCCCACCATCACCGTACCGGGGACAAGTGGTGCATCTATCCCATGTACGACTATACCCACGGCCAATGTGATTCCATCGAGCACATCACCCACTCCATCTGCACGCTGGAGTTCGATGTGCATCGGCCTTTGTACGACTGGTTCATCCAAACCCTGGGCATCTATCCTTCCCATCAGTACGAATTCGCCCGCCTCAACCTCACCTACACCCTCATGTCCAAGCGCAAGCTGCTGGAACTGGTGCAGAAGGGCCTGGTTAGCGGATGGGACGACCCTAGGATGCCCACCCTCTGCGGTGTGCGCCGCCGCGGCTATACCGCCAATGCCCTCCGCATGTTCTGCGACAAGATAGGCGTCTCCAAGCGGGACCAGCTCATGGACATCCAGCTGCTGGAATGGTGTGTGCGTCAAGACCTTAACGAGCGTTCCAACCGCTACATGGTGGTGCAGGATCCCGTTAAACTCACCATCACCAACTGGGAACCCGGCAAGGTGGAATGGTTCGACTGCCCGCTCAATCCGGCCAGTCCGGAAGGCGCCAAGCGCAAGGTCCCCTTCACCGGAAATCTGCTCATAGACCGGGCCGATTTCATGGAGGACGCCCCCAAGAAGTTCTTCCGCTTGAAGCCGGACGGAGAGGTGCGCCTCAAGTACACGTACATCGTCAAGTGCAACGAGGTCATCAAGGACGAAAACGGGGAAGTGGTGGAACTCAAGTGCACCTACGACCCTTCCACCGAATACCGTCCCGTGAAGGGCACCATCCACTGGGTAAGCGCCGCACACGCCAGGGAACTGGAGCTCCGCAACTACGACCGCCTCTTCACCCTGGCCGATATGTCCCAGGTGCCGGAAGACAAGGATTACAAGGATTTCCTGAATCCGGAGAGCCTGGTCGTGGGCAAGGGCTATGCGGAACCGGCCCTGCTGGAGGACGCCTCCGGCATCGCCGTCCAGTTCGAGCGTACCGGCTATTATGTGAAGGACAAGGACTCCACGCCGGAGCTTCCCGTCTTCAACAAGACCACTTCCCTGAAGGACTCCTACAAACCGGAATAGATTCTTCACTGCGTTCAGAATGACAGACGGGAACATATCGGACAATTCCAGAAGGATCGCTAAAAACACGGTCCTTCTGTATTTCCGTATGTTCCTGCTGATGGTGGTGGGGCTCATCACCTCCCGCGTGGTGCTCCGGGCCCTGGGCCAGGAGGACTTCGGCATCTACGGAGCTGTCGCCGGCGTGGTTACGCTGTTTACGGTATTCACGGGCTCCATGTCGGCCGCCATCAGCCGTTTCATTACCTATGAACTGGGCCGGGAAGAGGAAGGGACGGATCTGAGGAAGGTCTTTTCCACCGCCGTCTCCATCCAGCTGGTGCTGTCGGCCATCATCGCCCTCTTGGCCGAACCCATCGGCCTGTGGTGGCTCCAGAACAAGATGGTGCTGCCTCCGGAGCGGCTGGAAGCGGCCCGATGGGTGCTGCATTTTTCGCTCATCTCCCTGGTGATCCAGCTGGTGAGCGTCCCGTACAATGCCGATATCATCGCCCGTGAACGGATGGATGCCTTTGCGTGGATCAGCATTTTCGAAGGGCTGGGAAAACTGGCCGTGGCCTACTGCATCGCGGTTTCTCCGGTAGACAAACTGGTGCTGTACGCTGCCCTCCTGGCGCTGGTGAGCCTGCTCACCCGGCTGGCCTACGGCATATTCTGCCGCCGGACTTTTCCCGAAGCCCGTTATAACTGGAAGCTGGACCGGAAGCTCTTCGGGCGGATGTTCTCGTTCGCGGGCTGGAATTTCATCGGCTCGGGTTCGGGCATCCTGCGGGACCAGGGCGGCAACCAGCTGCTGAACCTGTTCTTCGGCCCCGTGGCCAACGCTTCCTGGCTGCTGGCCTCGCAGGTGAACGGAACGGTGCAGAAGTTCGTCACCAGCTTTACCACCGCCATCAATCCCCAGATTACCAAATCTTACGCCAGCGGGGACCGGGACTATATGATGTCGCTGGTTTTCAAGGGCTCCCGGATGAGCGTGTATCTGCTCCTCCTGGTGGTGTGCCCGGTCTTTTTCAACGCCAGGTTCCTGGTGGACCTGTGGCTGGGGGCCGATGCCGTGCCGCCGGATGCCGTCACCTTTATCCGCCTGATCCTGCTGTACCTGATGGTGGAGTCCATCTCCTACACCATGGTCACTGCCATGCTGGCTACGGGCGACATCCGGAATTACCAGATCCTGGTGGGTGGGCTGCAGTTGCTTAACGTGCCCGTCGCGTGGCTGTGCCTGAAACTGGGCGCTCCCGCCCAGTGCATCTACTGGGTGGCCATCGGGGTGGCGTGTTGCTGCCTGGCCGCCCGGCTGCATATGCTAAGGGGGATGATCGGCCTTCCCGTGGACCGTTTCCTCCGGGAAGTGCTTCTGAATGAGGTGCGTGTGGTCCTGCTTTCTATGTTTTTTGGCTGGTTCCTGTCCCGGCTTCTGCCGCTGGACAGCTGGTGGGGCTTCCTGGTCCACGTCTTTGGCTCCCTGACGTTTACGGGGCTGACGGTATGGATGGCGGGTTTCTCCCGGGAGGAACGGACGCAGTGGAAACAAAGGATCTTAAGGCGCCATGATTAAGCTGGCTCATAGGGAAGACTGCTGCGGCTGCGCTGCCTGTGCCGCCGCCTGCCCCCACGGTGCCATCCGGATGGAGGCCGACGGAATGGGCTTCCGCTATCCGGTGGTGGACACCTCCCTTTGCGTGGATTGCGGTCTGTGCGAAGAAGTCTGCGCCTTTAAGCCGATAACAGCGGAGAAGAGTCCCAGGGCCGAAGCCATCCGTTTCCCGTCCCTGCTGGAGGGGAGCCAGAGCGGGGGACTGGCCGTCGCCTTGATGCGGAAGGCCATCGGGGAAGGCTATGTGGTGTACGGTGCTGCTTTGGATTCAGATTTAGTAGTTCGCCACCGCCGGGTCGCAACCCAGGAAGGTCTGGAGCCTTTACGGCTCTCCAAATACGTCCAGAGCGATATGGACGGCATTCCCGGTCAGGTACTGCAGGACCTGGAATCCGGGAAGAAAGTGCTCTTCACCGGAACGCCCTGCCAGTGTGCCGGCATCGGTTCGCTCTGCGGTGCCCATCGGGAAAACCTGCTTTTGGCCGATATCCTCTGCCACGGGGTGCCGGCTCCTGCGGTTTGGAAAGGCTATCTGGGTTTTTCCGCCGCCCGGAAAGGCGCGGTTGTGAGCGGAGCGCTCTTCCGCGACCCTTCCCTGGGCTGGCACGAACACAGGGAGCGCCTAAGCTATGGAGACGGAAGCAGCGAAGTGCGTAACAACTATACTTTCCTCTTCTACCGGCATCTGATGCTTCGCCCTTCCTGCAACCGCTGCCCCTTTGCCAGCCTGAACAGGCCTTCCGACATTACCATGGCCGACTGCTGGGGTGTGGAAAAGGCGTTGCCCGGCTTTGCCGACGACAACAGGGGCTGCTCCCTGCTGCTGGTGAATACCCCTGCCGGGGAGGGCTTTACGGCTGCTTTCCCGGATGCGTGCGAACGGAGGCCGATAGACGTACAAAAGGTGCTGCAGAGGAACATGTTACGGCCTACAAAAGCCAATCGTTATGCAAAATCGTTTGAAAATGATTATATTCGCAAAGGATTCGCTTTTGTGGATGGGCATTATGGCCGCGAATCCCTGAATTACAGGATAGAAAAATGGATCTGGTCCGTGAAAAAACGCTTCCGCAGATGAGGGTGGGAATCGTCACATTCTCCGCCGCGTACAATTATGGAGCGGCGCTGCAATGCCGATGCCTTCTGGAGGTTCTCCGGGGGCTGGGGCTGGAGGCGTATGTCCTGGATTATCGGCCCGCTTACCTTACGGAACCCTATAAGATCCTTAAACCGTACTATTTCAAGAAGCTTTCCATCCTCCTGTCCCTGCCCTGGCGCTTCTGGGGCGCCTGGCGCCGGGACCGCCTGTTCCGGCAGTTCCGGAAAACCCTTTCCCCGGTCCCTTTTGGAGCCGGAGGGGTGGACGCCGTCTTCTTCGGCAGTGACCAGATCTGGAATCCCCGCATCTGCAGGGGACTGGATCCGGTGTTCTTTGCTGCCATCCCGCCCTTTTCCGCTACCTGCAACATCGCCTATGCCGCCAGTGACGGATCCGTGCCGCTGACGGCCATCCAGGCGGCCGAGTTTCAGCGTTATCTGCAGCATTTCCATCGGATCGGGGTACGGGAGCAGTCCCTGCAGGACCGCCTGTCGGCCTGGGGCGTCACCTCCACCGTTACGCTGGATCCGGTGCTGCTGGCCGGACGTTCCGTGCTGGACAAAATGGCTACATACCGGCAGGAAGGGGAGTCTTATGTACTGACGTATGAAGCGGTAGACAACCCCTCCGTCCGCTCCCTGGCCGCCTCGCTGGGACCGCGGAAGGTCATTTCCGTGGCCCGGGAGCCCTATTCGGAAGGAAGCAACCGCTATGGCCCGGAAGAATTCGTGGCCCTGGTGAGGGATGCTTCCTCGGTGGTAACTACATCCTTCCACGGGGTGGCCCTGTCGCTGCTGTATCACAAAGTGTTTTATTACGTGGAAACAGGAAGTCCGGCCGACGACCGCATCCGGAGCCTGCTCACCGCCATCGGCCTGGAAGGACGGATGGTCCCTCCGGGCGCTACCCTCCCGCATAAGCCGATAGATTATTCATCGGCCGATGCCGCCCTCTCCGTGCTCAGGGCCCGTTCCTGGGACTTTATCAAGGAGGCATTGCAAACTTCAATGCCCAGTTGTACAGACGTCTAAAAGAAGCAATATGCGAATAGGAATTGTCACACAGCCCCTTTCCGCCAATTATGGCTGCCTGCTGCAGAATTATGCCCTGCAGCGGGTGCTCCGCGAAATGGGACACGATCCCGTTACGCTGGATTATCTTCCCGTCACCAGTTTCCGCCAGTACATGAAATCCTTGTTTCGCCGGGTGTTCCTGAGGGCACCCTACCGACCTCTGTTCCCTAAGCGACAGCCCCAGTTCGAGGCTTTTGTCCGGGAACATATAGCTACCGTACCTACTGGTCATCGATACAAAAAATCCCTGCTGGAGAAGTATAATATTGATGTTTTGCTTGTGGGAAGCGACCAGGTGTGGCGTCGCTCCTTCAATCCTCGCACGCTCCCGGATATGTTCCTTGCCTTTGCCGGCTCTTTCACCGGCCCCCGGATCGCCTACGCCGCCTCCTTCGGCATAGACAGCTGGGATGCCGATGAAAAGACACGGGCAAAGTGCCGTTCCCTGGTAAAGAAGTTCCAGTCCATCTCCGTGCGGGAACCTTCCGGCATCAGTATCTGCCGGGAAGAGCTGGGCGTAGAAGCCATACTGGCTCCGGATCCCACCCGGCTGCTCACCAAGGCCGATTATCTCTCCCTGTGCCAGTCCGTCCCCGTCGCCACGGAACCCTATATCGCCGCCTATATCCTGGATGTGAACCTGAATGCGGAACGGCAGCTGGACCAGATGGCCATAGACACCGGTTTCCCCATCCGGCGCTGCACCGGCGGCAAGGGCGCCTCCCTCACTGTAGAGCAGTGGCTGGCCCTTTTCCGCGACGCGGAGGAAGTTGTGACGGACAGCTTCCATGGCGCCTTCTTTGCCGGGCTGTTTGGAAAAAAGAGTATCATCATAGAGAACGAGAGACGCGGGCGGGAACGCTTTGAGACCCTGAAAACTTCCGCTACCGAGGAAGAGATCGGCCGTCAGGGACGGGCCATCCTGGAACAGGCCTTAAGTATGAGCAAGAACAGTTGATATGCCCAAAGTCAGTGTCATCATTCCCAGTTACAACCTGGGCAATTATCTGCCGCAGACGTTAAGAAGCGTGATGGACCAGACCTTTGCGGACTGGGAATGCCTGGTGGTGGAAAACGGCTCCACAGACGGCTCCCTGGCCATCGTGAACGAATTCTGCGCCTCGGACGAGCGGATAATCCCGGTGGTGTATACGGAAAACCAGGGGGTGGCTGCCGCCCGGAACCGCGGACTGGAGCTGGCGGAAGGGGAGTTCATCCTTTTCCTGGATGCCGATGACCTCCTGTCCCCGCATTATATGGAGGCCGCCATGGCCGCCTTTAAACTGGACCCTTCCCTGGATCTGGTCTATGGAAAGGCACAGCGTTTTGGAACCCAGACTTCCTGGGATCTCCCGGCCTTCTCCATGGACACCATGCTCTCCAGCAACTGCCTCTATGTGAGCTGCTTCTTCCGCCGCTCCGCCGCCGTTTCCTTCGACCCTGCCTTCAAGACCGGTTACGAGGACTGGGATTACTGGCTAACATTCTTCGAGCACCTGGACCATGAGCCCAAAGTGCTGCGCCTTCCCTCCGTGTGCTTCTATTACCGTACCCGTCGCCATTCCCGGAATTCCGCTGTGACGGACCAGGCCCTGAAGGGCATCCGCCATGCTCTGTGGGAGAAGCATAAAGCCCTGTATGCCAAATACTTCTGTGATCCTTGCCAGACGGTGGAGTATAAGCGTATGGAGCGCTCCTTCCAAAAGGCTTCCCGCTGGTCCCTGGCCTGGAAACTCCGGGTCTTCTTCCGTAAGTTCTTCGCATGAAGAAGGTCCTGGTCATAGTGGTCACCCACAACGGGATGCACTGGCTGGAGAGCTGCCTTTCTTCCGTCGCCAAGGAGGATGTGTACGTCCTGGACAACGACTCTACGGACGGATCGGCCGACTATGTGCAGGCACATTTCCCTCAGGTGCACCTGGTCCGCAGTGCCGATAACCTGGGCTTCACCGGCGGCAACAACCTGGGCTTCCAATACGCCCTGGAGCGGGGTTACGACTATGTTTACCTGCTGAACCAGGACGCCTGGCTGGAAGAAGGCGCCCTTGAAAAGCTGGTCTCAGCCGCCGAAGCCCAGCCGGATTATGCCGTCCTGAGCCCCTTGCAGCTCCAGGCCGACGGCAGCACCTTCGACCGCCAGTTTGCCAAACTCTTCGGCTCAGCGGAGGCGGTTTGGGAACATACACCCTCCGCAGAACCGGTTGAGGTTAACCGCATCATGGCGGCTCATTGGCTGATGCCGCTTAAGGCGGTCAAAGAGATCGGCCTGTTTTCCGAACTGTTCCCTTATTACGGGCAGGACGACGACTGGTGCCACCGGGCGCATTATCACGGATGGAAAGTGGGTGTGGTGCCCCAGGCCCGTGCCGTCCATGACCGGGCACAGCGGCAGGAATCCAAGGAGCGCATCATCGACCGCAATTACCGCGTAGGCTCCCTGATCCGCCTCTGCGATATCAATCGGCCCCTTTGGGAACGCTTCCTCTTTGTGTGTCTTTTCACCTTGGTAAAAGCGGTCAAATACCGCAGCCTGCTACCTTTCAAGCACTTCCGTAGCCTGTGCCGCCAGCTCCCCGCGGTCCGGGAGCATCGGCGCAAGTCCCGCCTGCCATTATGACAGGTTTCCCTTACGGGAACAGTATTTGTTTAATCCGCCGAAAACAATTAACTTTGTAAGATTAAACAAAACAGTATTTAAATGGCAGTAGCAGACATTCTTAAGAAGCTTTTCGGCAGCAAGAGCGACAGGGACATGAAGACCATCCGGCCGGTTGTGGACCAGATCCTCCAGCTGTATCCCGATATTGACAAACTCTCCAATGACCAGCTCCGCGCCCGCAGCGCCGCCATCCGCGAAAAGATTGCCGCGGTGGAGAAGCCTTTCGAGGACCGCATCGAGGAAATCAAGGCGGAGATGGAGAAAGACATCCCCGTAAGTGAAAAGGAGGCATTGGCCACGGAATCCGACAAACTGGTAAAGGAGGAGGACGAGGCCATCGAGAAGGTGCTCACGGAAGTGCTTCCGGAGACTTTCGCCATAGTGAAGTCCACCGCCCGCAGGTTCGCCCAGAACCAGACCATAGAGGTTACCGCTTCGGAATTTGACAAGGACCTGGCTGCCCAGGGCCGTGATTTCGTGGAAATCCAGGGGGAGAAAGCCATCTGGAAGAACCACTGGGTGGCCGGCGGCAATGAGATCACTTGGGACATGGTGCACTACGACGTGCAGCTTATCGGCGGTATCGTCCTGCACCAGGGAAAGATTGCGGAAATGGCTACCGGTGAAGGTAAAACCCTGGTGGCAACCCTTCCCGTCTTCCTGAATGCGCTGGCCGGCAAGGGCGTGCATGTGGTTACCGTGAACGACTATCTGTCCAAGCGTGACTCCGAGTGGATGGGCCCGCTGTACCAGTTCCATGGCCTGTCCGTAGACTGTATCGACAAGCACCAGCCCAATTCGGATGCCCGCAAGAAGGCCTACGAGTGCGACATCACCTTCGGCACCAACAACGAGTTCGGCTTCGACTATCTGAGAGACAATATGGCCGTGCGCCAGACAGACCTGGTGCAGCGCAAGCACCACTTCGCCATCGTGGACGAGGTGGACTCCGTGCTCATTGACGACGCCCGTACCCCGCTCATCATTTCCGGTCCCATGACCAAGGCCTCCGGAGACGAGCAGTTCATGGAATACCGTCCCTATGTGGAAAGCCTGTACAACAAGCAGCGCTCCCTGATCAACCAAACCCTCAATGAGTCCAAGCGCCTTATCGCCGCCGGCGACGAGAAGGAGGGCGGCAAACTCCTGTACCGCTGCCACAAGGGCCTTCCCAAATATCAGCCCCTGATCAAGTTCCTCAGCGAGCCGGGTATGAAGCAGCTCATGCAAAAGACCGAAGCTTACTTCATGCAGGATAACGAGCGGGAGATGCCGCAGGTCACGGACGAACTCTATTTCGTTATCAATGAGGTGCTTAACTCCGTGGACATGACGGATAAGGGCCACGATGTCCTTGCCGCATCCGTGAGCGATCCCAACTTCTTCGTCCTCCCGGACATGGGATCCGCCATTGCGGAAATTACCCACGACGCCTCCCTGAGCCCTCAGGAGAAGGCCGAGAAGAAGGACGCCCTCATGGAGGACTTCTCCCTAAAGAGCGAGCGCGTACACACTGTGATCCAGCTCCTGAAGGCCTACGCCATGTTCACCAAGGACATCGACTACGTGATAGTGGACAACAAGGTGAAGATAGTGGACGAGAGCACCGGCCGTATCATGGAAGGCCGCCGCTGGAGCGATGGCCTTCACCAGGCAGTCGAGGCCAAGGAAAACGTAAAAGTTGAGGCCGCAACCCAGACCTTTGCAACCGTCACCCTCCAGAACTACTTCCGCATGTACCACAAGCTGGCCGGTATGACCGGTACCGCAGAGACGGAAGCGGGCGAGTTCTGGGACATCTACAAGCTGGACGTGGTGGTAATCCCCACCAACCGTCCCGTCATCCGCGACGACCAGGACGACATCATCTACAAAACCAAGAAAGCCAAGTTCAACGCCGTCATAGACAAGGTAGTGGAACTCTCCAATGCCGGAAGGCCCTGCCTGGTGGGTACTACGGACGTCGAAACTTCCGAACTCCTTGCCCGAATGATGCGCATCCGCGGAATCAAGGCCGATGTCCTCAACGCCAAGGAGCACGCCCGCGAGGCCGAAATCGTGGCTCACGCAGGTCTCAAGGGCCACGTCACCATCGCCACCAACATGGCAGGCCGTGGTACCGATATCAAGCTTTCCCCGGAGGTTAAGGCCGCCGGCGGTCTTGCCATCATCGGCACAACCCGTCACGACAGCCGCCGTGTGGACCGCCAGCTCCGTGGCCGTGCCGGACGTCAGGGAGACCCCGGAAGCAGCTGCTTCTACATCTCCCTGGAGGACGACCTCATGCGTAAGTTCGGCTCCGAGCGCATTGCCGGCGTGGTGGACAAGCTGGGCATGAAGGACGACGAAGCCCTCATCTCCGGAATGCTTTCAAAGAGCATCGAGACCGCCCAGAAGAAGGTGGAGGAGAACCACTTCGGATGGCGCAAGCGCACCCTGGAGTACGACGATGTCATGAACTACCAGCGTGAAGCTGTGTACGCCCGCCGCCGTAACGCCCTCTCCGGTGAGAGGATCGAAATCGACGTCCAGAACATGATGACGGACACCGCCATGATTCTCTCGGAGCAGGCGGAAGGCATGCCTTATGAGGAGTTCGAGGAATTCATCATCGCTAAGCTCTCCATAGACCTTGGCTTCGATGCCGAGTGGTATGCCAACGCCAAGCCCAAGGAGATTGCCCAGAAGCTTGCAGAGCACATGCAGGAGGTCTACACCCGCCGTATGGACACCATGGTCCAGAAGGTGAACCCCGTGATAAAGCAGGTCTATGAGAAGCAGGGCAAGATGTACGAAAACATTGCCATCCCCATCACCAACGGCAAGAAGCAGCTCACCCTCTCCGTCAACCTCAAGAAGGCCTACGAGACAGAGAGCCGAGAGATTACCAAGGCCCTTTCCCGCAGCATAATCCTTTACTATATAGACGATTACTGGAAGCAGCACCTCCGCGACATGGACGACCTCCGTCAGAGCGTCCAGAACGCCGCCTACGAGCAGAAAGACCCTCTGGTGGTCTACAAGCTGGAGAGCTACAACCTCTTCACGGAAATGCTTGAAAAGCTGAACGAAGAGGTCCTGGCGTTCCTTCTCCGTGCCTTCATCCCGCTGCGTGATGCAGATGACGCCCGCGAGGCCCGCCCCGCCCAGCGCCCCAACCGCAACCTCCAGCAGATGCGCCAGAGTGATCCTTCTCAGCTTTCCACCAACGCCGAGCAGCAGTCCCGCATGCCCGTCCGCGTTGACAAGAAAGTCGGCCGCAACGACCCCTGCCCCTGCGGCAGTGGCCTCAAATACAAGAACTGCCACGGTAAAGGCCTTGTTTAGTCATTCCGGGCTTGACGTTTCAGTCATTCCGGGCTTGACCTTTTAGTCATTCCGGGCTTGACCCGGAATCTTTAACTACTAGAATATGAGTAAAATGGACAACAATACAGTTAACGTCAACGAAGTGAGCCGCATCTCTGCGGGCACCGTGTTCAAAGGCGAACTCACCAGCCCCGGGGACATCCGCATAGACGGCGAGTTCGAGGGCCGTATCTTCTCCAAGGGCCGCGTGGTGGTAGGTGAAAAAGCCAAGGTCAAGGGCGATATAGTCTGCATAAACGTAGACTTCTGCGGCACCATGACCGGCAACTTCTTCGTGAAGGAAACCCTCACCCTCAAAGCCGGCTGCCAGGTACACGGCGACCTCAACGTTAAACGCCTCCAGGTAGAACTCGACGCCAAGTTCAACGGCTCCTGCCGCATGATAGACGACGCCCAGTTCGACAAGCTCTCCGCCCAATTGAGCGGTCAGCCACAGGAAAAAAAGTAGCGCAGTGGTACAAAATAAGCCAGCCGGACCGGCTGGCTTTATTTGAGCCACTCATCAGGCTCGAACTGACGACCTGCGCGTTACGAATGCGCTGCTCTACCGACTGAGCTAAAGTGGCAAACCGGTTACGCGAACCGGGACTGCAAATATACGATTATTTTTGTAAATTTGCACAATTAAAACTTTCTTTATGAAATCTGACATTATTGTAATTGGTGGAGGAGCTGCAGGGCTTGTTGCCGCCGTGGGTGCGGCAAATGAACTTTCCAAGAGTGGGAAAGTGGGTACCGTGACGGTGCTGGAAAAGATGCCCAAGGCAGGCCGTAAGGTCATGATTACCGGCAAAGGCCGGTGCAACTTCACCAACGTGAAGCCGTGGGAAGACTTCAGCAGCCATGTAAAGACGGACCCTCAGTTTGTTAGCCCTGCATGGCACAATCTCACGCCTGAAGCACTGGTGGAACTGCTCCGTACAAACGGAATGCGTTCCGTGGTAGAGAGGGGAGACAGGGCTTTTCCCGCTTCACATAATGCCGGAGACGTGGTTGACACACTCCTCAGGGCCTGCACCCTTGCAGGCGTGAAGGTTGTCACGGACTGCGAGGTCAAGACAATCGATACCGTTAAAAACGGCTTCTCCCTGGACTGCATTCAGACCAGCCGCAAACAGGTCCGCATCCCGGTGGACGATCCCCGAAAGCTTCGTCCCGGGAAGCCGGCTCCTACCCGTGAGGAACTCACAATAGAACCCGTAGAGTACGTTTGTCAGAAGCTCATAATTGCCACCGGCGGCCTGTCCTATCCCGGCACCGGTTCCACCGGCGACGGTTACATGTGGGCGGAAGAAATGGGCCACAAAGTGGACCCTTGCTTCCCGGCGCTCACCGCACTGGTCCCCGTTGGCTACAAGCAGGAAAATCCTCTGGCAGAGGAGATTAAGCAGGCCTTCCGCGGCCGTACGGTGTACGGAAAGGCCAAGCAGCGCAAGATATCCCCGCTGCCGGAGTGGTATCCTAAGTTCCCCAAGCACATAGAACGCGTCACCCCCATGACGGAGCGCGGAGAGTTCTTCAACGGCAACACGCTGGAGAACGTCCAGCTCACGCTCTTCGTGAACGGACAGGAAGTCCAGAGCGAGTTCGGTGACATAGAGTTCACTGACGGCGGCCTTGAAGGCCCGCTGGGCTTCATGGTAAGCCGCAAGGCCGTGAAGGCGCTCAACGACGGCCATAAGGTGGCGGTAGCCATCGACCTGAAACCTGCCGTGGAGCTGGAGAAACTGGACGCCGACGTCCACGCAAAATGGGAGGAAGTGATTCATGACGATCGTTCTAAAGGCCAGGGATTCAGGCGTTTATTCCGCATAATGCTGGGTAAGCTCATGCCGTGGAACCTTACGCTGGCCTTCCTGGACACCAACCAGCAGGTGAGTGTGGATACCCTGGCA
>JAEEGK010007778.1_pt1 | contig 25501 bp, 21 predicted proteins | sample 8958771 | NCBI WGS metagenome assembly JAEEGK01 (sample SAMN16246547, study PRJNA631951) | gut metagenome | biome: gut microbiome; feature: rumen; material: SC-attached | host: Bos | place: Iran: Karaj | collected 2018-10
CGCGGCAATCTGTTTCCGGCGGCGCTGGCGGGCACGCTGCTTCCGGTCATCGTAGCGAAGGCCCAGCATCGGCGCAAGAATGCGCAGCTTTTCCTGTGTCAGCTTTTTCCGCATCCCGTGCAGGCTCTCTGCCCGGACGTCGGCTGCCAATGGTTCGATTTCCTTCGCACCTTCCTGCTCCCCGGGAGTGAAGCGGAGCATCTCCGGGAAGGAAGTCTCCGGTTCACCTTCTACAAGCACGGTCAGCACGCGGTCCCGGCCTTTATGCTCGATGAAGTATTCCATTTCGCGGAGACACCACTGGCTCTTCAGATAACGGGGGGAGCAGATCGCGATAAACCAGTCGCTGTTGTCCAGTGCGGTTTCAATGTCCGCTCCGAGATTACTGGAAATGGGGAGTTCTTCCTGATCCCGGAAGACCTTGCCCATTTTCCGTATGCCATTTTTCTTTTTGACGGAAGCCGGAATCCCATAGTTTTCAATGGCCGTATGCAGGGCTTTCGCAATCTCCTGATCCGGACTCTGATGGCGGTAGCTGATAAAAGCGCAGTACTTTGTGCTTTCCATATTCAGTTCTCCTTTTCAGTTTTCAGTGCAACAGGAATGCGGCAGGTGTTTCAAACGATTCTGTGTTATATGCCTGTATTATATCAGACCCGTACCGGAAGCACAAGAAAGGAGCGGTTTCCTGCGAAACCGCTCCTTTCAGCAGCTGTTTTTCTCTGCCCCCCCGGGAAAATTACCTGTCTGTGCAGGAGGCATCTTCCTCTTCCCCGGAAGCGTTGTCTTCTTCCGTTTCAGCAGGCAACCGGTCAAAAAAGTGCCGGTCGATCCTGTCCGTATACGCATGCGCAGGATCGGAGGGATCGTAACTTACGGGAACTGTCCGGCCGATGAATACTTTTCGTCCGAATTTGCGGATGGTATAGAGGGAAATCCCGGCGCGCGTTTCATACGGAACGTCATCCACCGTGTACTGAACACGGGCGTGATGAAGGGTAACGAGATCTCCGTCGCGGTCCAGATGGGTTTCCCCGACAATCTGTACGATCCGGCCTTCCGCCAGGCCAGCTGCCCTGCGGCGCGAAGCGGAACGGCGCCGGACGGCAAGAATCCAGGGCAGATTGAAGGCAACGATAAAAACCACCGTGCTTGCGATGTTGATCCAGGTATCCAGGGATACGCAACGAACCTCAATATCCCGGAGGACCTGGAAGATCATGCAGCAGAGTGTCAGGCCGAGGAGGACCCAGATTACAATCGCCGTCGAATGGGCAAGCTTGGACCGGCGCGGGGAAGCGCACCAGAGGCTGAACAGGAAAGCGGACGCCATTCCCAGGTGTCCCCCGATGACGGCCAGGGTTGATTTCAGCCGGTGATCGCTCGGGAGCGATTCAGAGAGGATGATCACAACAATCAGCAGGCAGAACGCGCCATAGGCATATACAAGGAGCGGGGGATGTTTCCCGCGGAGGGCTGAATAAACCAGCCAGTTCAGGAGGACGGCCCCGGCCGCTGCAAGCAGCATCAGAAAAACAGCCGGATCCGAACCGCGGGCAGCATTTCCGGCCGGCGCCGCAGGCAGGCCCAGGCAAAGTGCGGGAACAAACACATAAAAGAACAGTTTTTTCAGTATTGTTTTCAACAGAATTGTTTTCCTGCCCGCCTGATCCATCCTGTGTTCCTTCCCCCTTTCCGCGCCCGGTTTTTCCGGGCGGCTGCCGTAATCCAGTACAGTATAATCCCATTCCGGGTAAAACACAAAAAGGGGCAGAATCAATCTGCCCCCTGCTGATTCAGCTTTAAAGCTGCGGTATTACTTGAAGTACCGCTCCAGCAGGCCTTTGAAGGCTTTGCCGTGACGCGCTTCGTCGCGGGCCATTTCATGCACGGTGTCATGGATGGCGTCCAGGCCGAGCTCCTTGGCTTTCTTGGCCAGGTCGGTCTTGCCCTGGGTGGCGCCGTTTTCGGCTTCCACGCGGACGCGCAGGTTTTCCCTGGTGCTGGGGGAGACGACTTCGCCCAGGAGCTCCGCGAACTTCGCGGCATGCTCGGCTTCCTCGAACGCGGCGGTCTTCCAGTATTCCGCGATCTCCGGATAGCCTTCACGGGCGGCGGCGCGGCCCATGGCCAGGTACATGCCGACTTCGGTGCATTCGCCTTCAAAATTGGCGCGCAGACCGGCCTTGATCTCTTCCGGCACATCCTTGGCAACGCCGATGACATGCTCGGCAGCCCAGGTCATTTCGCCTTCCTGTTTGATGAATTTGGAACCGGGAACCTTACACACCGGGCACTTTTCAGGCGGTTCGGGTCCTTCATGAACATACCCGCATACGGGACATACCCACTTCATATTTGTTACCTCCGATATTAAATTTGCTTTCCCTTGAAGCATGCTGTAATTATATCATTCCGGTTTGGGAAAAGCAAACGGGAACGAAATAAACTTGCGAAAAAGGGAAAAGCCGGTATAATGCAGGGGGAGAATAAGAACGGAGGAGCGGACAGGTATGGTGAAGACCGGAAAAACGTTTATCCTGGGCGTGCTGGCCGGAATCAGCATTTCCCTCGGCGGCACGGTTTATCTGCTTTCGGCGGACAAAACGGTGGGGGCCCTGCTGTTCTCAGTCGGGCTGTTCTGTGTATGTGTGTTCGGATTCAACCTGTTTACCGGAAAGGTCTGTTACGTACTGGACAATGACGCGGGATATGCCCGGATGCTGCCGGTAATCTGGACCGGAAACCTTGTCGGCGCAGTCTGCACTGCCCTTCTGGAATCGCTGACCCGGATGGGCCCGGCCCTTGCAGAAAAGGCTGCCGCCGCCTCCCAGGCAAAGCTGGACCAGTCGCCGCTGAGCGCGCTGATCCTGGCGGTTTTCTGCAATATCATGATTTACATCGCGGTGGAGGGATACAAAACCATCCCGCATGAGCTTGGGAAGTACCTGGCGATCCTGTTCGGGGTGATCGTGTTTATCCTGTGCGGTTTTGAGCACTGCGTTGCCAATATGTATTACTTTACAATGGGTGCGGCGTGGAGCTGGAAGGCGGCCGGCTACCTGCTGCTGATGACAGCCGGAAACGCGCTGGGCGGTATTGCCATTCCGCTGCTGCGAAGGATTGCCAAATGACAGATTTCCGATAAAAAACAAGTTCGGCGGGCAAATGCCCGCCGAACTTGTTTATCATAACCCACAGGTTTATTTACAGGTAATTGTCAGGTATTCATTGTTGATTACAAAGTAGGATTTACCCCGCTGGAATTTCAGCTCATTTCCTTCATCGTCCATGATCACAATACGGCCCAGGGCATCATCACGGTACCAGGAACCCCGGATATAATGACCGTTCTGGAAAATATCCGCCTGGCCGCTTCCGACGAAGTTCTCCTTCATGTAGTAATAATTGCTTGTATAGCCGTACTTTGCGCGGATGACAATGATGTTGGAGAAGATAAGCACTTCATCATTGGTCCGGTCATAGTTGATGTCGCGCTTGGTCTTCATCAGGGATTCCCGCATATAGCCTACGCCCTCGGTATAGTGGAAAACGCAGTTGCTGGCCTTATTGGAGTTGCCGCCCTTCGACGGACTGGCCGGGAAAAATTCCATGGAGACCGTGGAAGCTGCTTCGCCGCGGGTCAGCGGTTCATCGGTAAACAGGAACGGGCGCTTTTCGAATTCGACATTATTGGCTATCAGTTCATCATGGATTTTGCGGATATATGTCGTCTTCTTCCTGGAATCTTTCAGATTGTTATGGCCCAGCATATCATACCATTTATGCGCTTTGGTGTAGCCCCATTCCTTGAGCCAGTATTTGACGTTTACTTTTTTGTTGGATTCATTTACCGCATCAAAGGGCGGTTCACCCCATGCAGTAAAACAGGCATTGAAAAGATTGGCCAGCGGCAGGGAAACCATCCGGGAAGAACGGCAGGGACCGGCCATCTCGGGATACTCGTTGGCAAACAGGGCCAGAACCTTGTTGTTCCCCATATTCTGATTCGGGACCTGGATCATGATATCCGCATAGCTTGTACCGTAATGCGGATACATGGTTTCGGAATTATCCAGGACCAGCAGGATGGGGGTAAACGGCTCATCACTCGCAGGCAGGCCGGTAAAGGGGTCTTCGCCTTCGATCACCGGGTTGTTGGCAGTGGATGCCGGTTTATTTACCTTCAGATCAGGATCCACCTGAATGGTGGTGTCTGCGAATGCAAGGCATACACTGCTGGCCGCCAGCACGATCAGCATCAATAATGCAAAAAGTTTCTTCATTTCCGGTTCCTCCTTCGTTTTCACGAGGCAGTCAGCACAGGAACTATGATATAACCTGTGACTGCCTGATTATAATATAAACAATTCTTCATGTCAACGAAACAAAATATTAACAGAAATGAAATACATGGATCGATCATTTATTGGACAGGCTGACGTCCACCAGACCGAGAGCAGCATCGCCATTATAGGGAGCTGTCCGCCCGAGCTGCCCGAATTTATTCATGCCGGCGCTCAGCATGGTTCCATCTTCCAGCAGGATCACACCAAAGAGGTCCCCGGTAGTGATTTTGACCGCGCCGCTGTCCAGGATTCTGCTGCAGTATGGACCGTTATGCTGGGCACCCTTGAACGTCAGGTCTCCCAGGCTCAGGGGAAGCCCTGTATCCGCCGGCGTCCGGAAACCGTATCCCAGTTCGCCGTATCCGTCGCATCCCCAGCTCCATACGCTGCCGTCCTCCAGAAGGCACCAGGTATGGGACCCATAGCAGGCAATGGATTTGACCGGCAGCGGCAGATTCACTTTTACGCGTTCCGTGACGAATTTCTTTTTCCCTGTGCTGATGCTGCACTGGCAGGCGTCATTCCGGCCCCACATGTACAGATCACCGTTCTGATCGACGACTGCGGTAAAGTGCCCGCCCAGTTCCACCCTGGCGGCTTTGATATCCCCCAGATCCATCCTGACCGGTGTCAGGTAGTATTTGTCATTATCCGCGCTGATCTGATGGTAACTGTTGTCGCCCCAGAGCCAGAGATCCCCGTTTTCGTCAATTGCTGCACTGTGAAATCCGCCGCAGGCGATATCCGTAATTTTCGGCAGGTCCAGCCTGACAACCGAGGTGGGATACTGACGTTTGCCGTTTCCGACCTGACCGGCATGATTCCGGCCCCAGGTGTACAGCTCGCCGGCTTCATTCAGCGCCAGCGTATGGCCGTATCCGGTTGCCATGCGGACAATCGTACGATCCTCCAGTTTCACCTGGGTATGGGAAAGGTACATGCCGCCCTGGTTCATCAGCCGCCCTGCGGAAAGGTTGCCGACCGCGAAAATGCGTCCGTCGTTCATCAGGAAATAGGAATAATCGCACCCGCAGTAAACATTTTTGATTTCAGACAGGTCCAGGTCCCCGTTCTTTGAGGCAAATACAAAAACTTCCTTTTTGGTGGCCTTGTTGCCGCGGCCCAGCTGGCCAAACTGATTGTCCCCACAGCAGTACCATACCCCCTGTGCATCCCGGAAGTACATGAAACTGCCGCCCGCACAGACCAGGGGTTCCATATCAGCGGCAAGGGCTGTCCCGATAAACAGGCAGAACAGCAGGAGACACATCCAGGCAGACACCAGGCGCTTTATCATTTTCATCAGGAAACCTCCACAAAAAGTCAGGCCTGCTTACCTGTCCTGTCCGGTTCGGCGGCCGGTTTCCGGCGAGATGATGACGGAAACCGCAAAAGAGAGATAACAGAACAGCAGGGCGATGAACACCAGATACAGCCATATGGGTGAAACCGGAAGCCGGTCCAGCGCTTTTTCCAGACTGAAAACGGCACCCGCCAGCGCAAGGCTGGAAATCACCGTCAGGGTAATTCTGCAGCGGCGAAGCGCAAAGAACAGCAAGCAGATGAATGCGAGCAGAAAGGAAAACAGCTGCTGGCTCTTGACGAAACCCCAGATCATATGCCTGTCCGAACGAAGGCTTTCCATCAGGATCTGTACAGTGCCGTAGAGGATGAGGAAAGCGGCGGCAAACCAGATACCTTCCGGGCAGCTGCGGCTGAAGCGTTTCCACAGGAGCATTGCCGCCCCCAGAAGCAGGACAGTCACCAGTTCAATAAACCACACATTCAGCACGTTGCCAAATCCATAGGGATCGGCTATCGTGAGGAAACCCTCCCAGTCCACATCCATTCCCCGTCCGAGGGATCCAAAGGTTTCCGCAAGCCGGGCGAAGGCAATGAGGATGACCGCGGCCGGCACTGCCGATTCCCAGGAACGGCTGTCCCTGCGGATGGTCAGGAAACCGGCGAGCGCAATACCCAATAAAGCGCCGGTCATAGACATGCCGCCTTCCCACCAGCGGCATACAGCAAAGATACCGGCCTGGCGCAGATAGAAAATCAGCGATGTCAGGCAGTAAAGCAGCCTGGAGAACACAAAACCGAAAAAGGCAGCGCTGGCGACGAACGCGATGCAGCGGCTGAAAACAACCGGTTTATTCTGTTCATTCCGGAGACGCAGCAGGCAAAAGATTCCCGCGGCCAAAAACGCACCCAGCGCAATTATGCCGCCATAAGGCTGCAGGCGGACGGAATAATCCGCTGTGGTTCCGGTGTAGTATGCATTGTTGAACTCATTGAGGATCAGCCCGTCCGGAACAAGGACAAGGGCTGCGAGGACCGCTAAAAAGAGGAGAATCCATCCAGCTTTTTTCATGATGCATTACCGCCCTGCAGAAGTATTGTTATTTGTCCGGATTGACAGCACTGACCACATAGATGATATCGCTCTGTGCACGCTCGGTTTCATGGGTGTTGTCATCGATATACCTGCCATTCATGATCATTACACTGCTCATTCCGCCGTCCAGATTATAGGCACTCTGAATTCCGAGCGTAGACATGAATTCTGCCATTTCCTGATGGTTGCACCCACGGGAATCCAGCTTCTTTCCGATACAACGGACGAATACATAGTTCAGCGGACCGGCCTGGCCGATTGCCATCCTGGACAGGCGCGCATTGCCATCGAAAAAATAATCATCCCGGACGGTGCACATTTCCCCATCCTTGACCAAGGCGGGCCCGAAACTGAAAGCATTGATAATGGTATGCCCGTCAGCCAGGAAAGCATTGATTTCTGACTGCTTATCCTCAGAAGTCAGCAGATGAAAATCGGCATTTTCATCGATAATCAGTATGTCTTTCATCGGATCGGGTTCATTGCGGTACATTTCTCCCTGCCGGTAAACGAACACATCCCGGGTTCGCTGGACATAGAACTCCCCGTTCATAGCGAAGACGGCATTCCGGGCTTTGGCCATGCGGGTCGGCAGCGCTGTCTGGCTGGAATTGGGCGGACCGGCGCAGACAGTCCGCAGCTGGGTGGGGCTTTTCAGCGCAGCCCAGACCACAATAAAGTCGACATCCTTATAGCGCATGGTTTCGCGGCGGACGGAGATGCTTTCATCTTCATAACCGTTCTCCGTAATGCAGCCCGGATCGGGCGCGTATCCGCCGGACATGATATCCAGCGGAAGTGCCCAGGGATCCGCATCTTCCGCCAGCACGGGAATGGCGGACAGCATAATCATGGAAGACAGCAAAATGCACAGGAACTTTTTCATATTCAGTATATTACCTTTCTGCATGATACCCCCGAAAGGCTATGAGGATTTACCAGACAATATTATACTGATTCAGCCCTGATGTCAAAAACAACATACCGGTTTCGTTGCTTTTTCATCCCCTGTATGGTATACTTTCACCACTGTTTACATGAACCGGAAGGAGCTATTATCTTCTATGAGACGTTTTCTGCTGTTGCTGCTTGCTGTATGGATGGTCGTTTCTGCAGCGCTGGCGGAAGACATATATGAACTGCCGGTTTCGCTGACGCCGGGATACGAACCGAACCCGGCCTGCTTCACTGAAGACGGGTATGAGGATGCTTCCCTGAGCGTGAAAATGGAGCAGGTGATTTACAACAAGGTTCGGGTGAACCTTGCGTGGATCCGGGTCAAAAGCCCGACCCAGCTTCGCACAGCGATTGCCGGCAAGTCGGAGGATACCTACCAGGAGGTGCGGCCCGGCGTGATTGTCCATGCCAACAATGCGGTAGTGGCAATCAACGGGGACCTGTTTACCCGCAGGAACGGGGTGATCTACCGGCAGGGGACCGCGCTGAAACTGACGGAGAGCACGGAGAAAGACGCACTGTTTATTGATGAGAACGGTGATTTTCATATTTTCCGGGATTCAAATCCCCAGGATATGATGGCATATATTGAGGCTGGGCATCAGCTGATCAACACTTTTGCATTCGGCCCGGGACTGATTATTGACGGTGAGGTGCAAACCATCCGGAGTGACTACTGGTTTGAGCCGGAAAAACGGAGCCAGCGCACTGCGCTTTGCCAGACGGGCGAGCTGAGTTATCTGTTTGTCGAGGTGATCGGGCGGACCGAAGAGTCCCGCGGATTCACGATGCAGCAGCTTGCTGATTTCCTGGGCAGCCTCGGGTGTGTCCGGCAGGCTTACAATCTCGACGGCGGAGATTCCACCGTGATGTATTTCGGCAATTATTTCTGGGACAATAAGTATCACTATGACGGGATGGACCGGATTGCGTCTGATATTATTTATGTTTCGACGGCAGTTGATCCGGAAACATGGAAATAAAAGGAGCGGGATGGCACAAACAATGAACGGGGACAAGAAGATAACCGCAGCCGGCGCAGTATTGGTCATACTAGCAATAGCCTGTGCGGTTTTTTTATGCACCAATACCCGGATCGACCCCGCGGTACGTGCCGCGTATGAAAAGCAGGCACAGCCGGTAAACCAGAACGGCGATTTTGCGTTGTTCCTGCAGATGGCGGGTGTTCAGGAGACAACAACCACGCCGGAAAAACCGTCCGGTGCGGTCCCCTTCGGACTGATGCTCGGAGCGGCGGAGCTTTCAGGACTGCTTCTTTTCTGCTTCCGCCTTCCGCGCAGCAAACGCTTTGCGGCACCTCTTGCAGGCGGACTGAGCCTGCTGCTCGGATTTATCTTTGCCCGGCTTGTGTTCTGGGCATGCAATGCTTCATTTTACCTTGGACTGTACAGTGACCCGCTCAGCCTGTTCCGGGTACGGGACGGAGGACTGTGCATGACAGGCGCCCTGCTAGGGGCGGGACTGGGATGCTGGCTTGCTTCCCGGATTCTCCGCGATCCGGCACTTTCGTTCCCGGCCCTGGCTGACGCGATGGCTCCGGGAGCCGTGCTGTTTATCGCATGTGAGCGGTGCCATGAATGGGTTTTGCTGAAACAGAACTACGGCCTGTCGGCGGCCGCGGAAGGATTCCTTACTGCCCGGAGTGATTATGGTCCTGTGCTGAATACCGCGCGGATTTCCAGCCTGGCGGCATGCCTGATCCTGGCAGCGGTTATGCTGATCCGGTGCCGGAAAGCGGGCAGCCGGGGGATCCTGTTCCTCCTGCTGTACGGGACTATCCAGGTGCTGCTGGAAAGCCTGAGGCAGGATCTCCATATGCTGTGGGGATTTGTGCATATCCAGCAGCTGACGGCGTTCCTGGCAGTTTTTGCTGTGATGATTATCATGGCTGTTCCGCAGCACAGGACGGTCCGTACGGTGATCATTTCCCTGGCAGCTGCGGGAGTCTTTATCTTCCTGGAATTCGCACTGGACGGAAGAATCCGGCCGCCGTTCGCGTTTATGGAGCAGAATGTGAAACTCTGCTGGTACATTGTCTTTGGCATTGCGCTTGCTGCGTACCTGGTGTATGGCCTGCTGCTGTTCAAAAAATACAGGAAGGATATTCCGGAACAATGAGAAAGCTGATGGTGATCCTGCTGGCGGCTGTGCTGGCGGTTATGCCGGCCTTTGCCGGAGAGGCGGAGTATGTGTCTTTCAGGGGACGGAAATTTCCGGCGGATGCGGAATACATTGATCTCGGGACCATACCGGTCAAAACCGGGGATATGGACGAGTATATCGCATTCCTGAAGAAAATGCCGAACCTGAAAAAGGTGGATATGTTCCAGCATCCGATCGGCCGGACACGCCGGGAAACCCTGCAGGAAACCTTTCCGGGCATTGAGTTCGGCATGACCATGATCATCGGCGGGGAACATTACCTGCGGACGGATGCGACGGCCTTTTCCACACTTCACGGACTGCCGGGGCAGATATGGCATACGTCCGATGATTTTTCCGCGCTGAAGTACTGCCGGAACCTGTACGCACTGGACCTGGGCCATAATTACATTGACGACCTGAGCTTCCTGTACGACCTGCCGAAACTGCGGGTGCTGATCCTGGCCAAGAACCTGCTGACAGATATCACTCCAATCGGAAGCCTGAAGGACCTGGAATACCTGGAAATCTTCGGAAACGATGTGTCGGATATCTCAGTCCTGACGACGCTGCCGCATCTGACGGACCTGAATATTACCGGAAACCGTGTGGCAGACCTGAATCCGCTGACGGAAATCAGGACACTTCAGAGAGTATGGGTATGCAGGTCAGATAAATACTACCTGCATACAGACGAGGATGCCAGGGCAGTTTCACTGCTGCGGCAGATGATCCCGGAAGCGGAGGTCGATGACTTCAGTGAGGGAACGGACGGTACCTGGCGGAAGCACCCGCATTATTTCACAATCCAGCGGATGTTCGAGACAGGCATATACGAACCGTTCGGGGATCTGGCTTTTGATGGATATGCGTATCCGTTCCCGCCTGAAGAAGAATAGAAACAGAACCGATATTGCCGGATGGAATGGAGGAATGGCCATGAAAAGGATCATTGCCATACTGCTGCTGGCAGCGTTGACGCTGTCTGCAGCCGGCGCCATGGGGGAAACCCGGATCATTACGATTAACTGCACCGGTGATGTATTGCTCGGCAGCAATGAAAAAGTACGCCGGGAAGGGGAAGGCAGTTACTCATATGATACATATGTGGAGAAAAACGGATATGCCTATCCGTTTGCGGGGCTGTATGATCTCTTTGCTGCAGATGATATCACTTTTGTAAACCTGGAATGTGTGCTGGCAGACGACATGAAGGGTGGCTTTTCCAAATCCCGCTTTATTTTCCGCGCACCGGCGGATTATGCGAAAATCCTGACAGCAGGCAGCGTGGAAGTCGCGAATCTTGCAAATAACCATACTGAGAACTATGGCACTGAGGGAATGGAACGGACTGTGGCAGCACTGGAGGCGGAGGGTATCGGATACTGCGGCACCACATTCGGGCTGAACAGTTACTGGATCGCTGATTTCGGAGAGATCAAGATTGGTTTTGTGGGCACATACCCCCGGTATAACGGCGGGGACCCGTCCAAGAAAACCAAAAGGCAGAAGGAATTGCAGAACTGTTTTGAAGCCTGCCGGGAAGCCGGATGCCAGGTGATTGTCGCGGCTACCCACTGCGGCGGCGAGTACCAGCCGAAAAGTGCCAGCCTCCAGTGGAATTACGAAAATCTCTGTATGAAATTCGGCGCGGACCTGGTGATCGGCAACCATCCGCACACTCCGCAGGGAATAAAGGTGGAGAAAGGGGTAACCATCCTTCATTCCATCGGGAATTTTACATTCGGCGGGAATACCGGCGTTGGGGAAAATCTTCGCCTGCCGGGTTATGTGGCCCAGTTTGACCTGTACTTTGAGGACAATGTGTATACCGGGCATCAGCTGACAATCTGGCCGATCCATATCAGCGGAACATCACCTGAAAACAATTATCAGCCGGTTCTGGTTTCCGGCAGTGATGCAGAAGAAGTCATGAAGATGATCCAGACAGATACCGCTTTTACACTGAATCCGTATGTGGAAGGAAAAGGCGCGGTGCAGGATTTCGTTCCCGCGCAAACCCGTTAATACCGGACGTAAAAACCGGCGCGCAGCAAAAGCTGCGCGCCGGTTTTCTATGGAATCCAAAGCTCAGTCTTCAGCACTCAGGTAGGGGAGAGCCACATAATCAAATGCTTCTGTCCGGGTGATTTCCGGAAGCGGGAACGGTGTATCAAACTGAACGGCGGCGATTACCCTGTCTGCCTCCTCGCCGTGAACCGGTCGGGGCTGGTAGTGATTCCATTCCGGATCGTCACTGGTGAAGCCCGGATACAGGGTTAACTGCTGCCCCAGATAGGTTCCGTCATCCGCAAAACACAGTTCTGCCCGAACTGCCATGCAGTACAGGGCGGTAGCGGTCATCGATCCATGCTTTTTTGTCTTGATTATGTTGTTGCCGCCAAATACGAAATTGCCGAGCGCATAACAGACGGACCGGTTATTGATCTGCTGGATTCCCTGAACGACATGGGAATGGTTCATGATAATGAGATCCGCACCGCATCTGATAAATGAATTCGCCATCCGCTCCTGCGTCCGGTCATGCCGCAGGGAGTACTCCGTGCCGCTGTGGTAACATACCACAATTGCATCGGCTTTGCCGTCTTCCTTCAGCTGAAGCATTTCATCGCGGACCTGGTAGAAGTATTTGTTGGTGGTTGTTTCGTCCACGGAAACAAAAGCAATCCGGATCCCGTCTTTTTCCAGAATCCAGACATCATGGACATAGAACCAGTGAATTCCGTTTTCCTCCAGTGCCTTTTTTGTGGCGTTCATTCCCTGGGTACCGAAGTCATTGATATGATTATTGGCAAGGCCTGCGGCTTCGATGGAAGCGCCGGTCAGGATTTTTGCGTAATCTGTTTTTCCGCGGAAACGGAAGGTTTTTCCCTTCTGCTCATCCGCATGGGAATCGGACAGGACACCTTCCATATTGATGACTGTACAGTCATCCTCCGCAAAGAAATCCACGTAGTTCAGGAACGGATACTGATATCCCTCCCGGGCAATGATACTGTCGAAAGAATCCGGAAGGTTGCGGGTCAGCTCGGTGCAGCCGATGGTGCAGTCTCCCGTAAATGTCAGGACGACCGTTTTTTCCCCGGCGGCAATTCCGGGAAGAAACAGCAGAACCACAACGAGAAGGGCCAGGAAACGGATAAGGCGGGAAGCGGACATGCGGGAGTGTATCCTTTCAGTGAAGAGTCGGAGGGATCAGCCCCGGCGGTGTTTCAGTACCAGGTACCATGCCGAATAACCCATAACCGCACTGGCGGCAGCCATAATCGCATAGCAGCTCCAGATGGGCAGTACCGGCAGTTTGTCCTTGGCGAATTCCATTCCGATGACAACGCAGATGCCAAGAAGGAAAAGTGCGATCCGGATCCAGTCTTTCCGGTCAATCCGGTTCCGCCGGACCAGCGCTGCGATGATCAGGCCGGCAAGCACCAGCGCTGCGGTCAGCTGGGATACACGGACAAAAGACCAGACGAGGTACTGGTCGCGCCGCAGGCTTTCACAAATGATCTGGGCAGCGGAATACAGGATCAGGAACATCCGGGCTTTGTCACCGTTATTCCGGCCGGAGACAAGCAGAGCAACCAGAATGATGACTGCAATGATGCCTTCCAGCATGAAGATGGCCCAATACCATTCCTCCCATTCGTTTACGACAGCGAAGGGAAAACGGCAGAATACGGAATCCGGATCCACGCCCATGCCGATTCCCTGGCCGGAGAAGGGATATTCCGCAAAACGGCAGACTGCGATGACCAGCGCGGCCGGGGCTGCACATGCATCAAACAGCGCTGCGCACGGCTGCTTCGTGATCCGGGCGGCAATGAGGACCGCCAGCGCACCGCCCAGGACAGCACCCCACAACGCGTATCCGCCTTCCCAAAGGTACAGGATACTGTCCAGTCCGGCGGCTTCATACCAGTACCAGTCGCCGGCAACATGAAACAACCTGGCAAAAACCAGGCCCAGAGGGAGCATCAGGAGCCCGAGGGTACTCACTGTTCCTTTTTTCAGATTTCTGCGTGAAGTAAGCCACATCAGCAGCAGGCCGCAGGCAATTGCTGCGACAGTGCATACGGCATAAGGCATTACAGCAAGCTCAGTATCCCCGACCACAAGAGTCCACAACGGAGTCTGTTCCAAGGGAAAAGCATCTCCTTTCAATCAGCCGGGAATTATTCGGCAGCAGGTGTATCTGATTCACCCGGAACCCAGGCAGAGGCGAAATACAGGATGTCCACGATTTCACGGCGCATGCTGCGGTTGGGGCAATTCACTTTCTGGTTGCGGAAGAGCATACTGGAGGAAGCGCCGCCATCCAGGTTATAGGCCTGGAGAACGTCTCCCTGGGAGGCAACCAGATCCGCGAACTCATCCATGGTCATACCCACGGAACCCGGATCATCCGGACCCTCACAGCAGATGCACAGGTATTCCAGGGGCCCGGTCTGGCAGATCGCCATCCGCTGGGTCTTTTTGGCCGGACTGTTATTTGTGTTTTTGAAATCGCCCTGCTTCACGCCGTCAATGATCAGACCGGGACCGAAAGTAAAGGAATTGACAATATTCTCTTCCAGCGGCTGATATGGCTCCAGGTCTGCCATTACAGCCGATTTCAGGATATGCAGATCTCCCGCTTTATCAATCAGCAGGATATCGAACTGTGTTTTGCTGTCATAGGACAGGTTACGGTCGGACTTGGGCTGATACCAGACCCTGCCCTGGCGAACCATGACGCCTGTATTGCGGCGTTTGGTGAAATAGTCGCCGTTAATTGCCAGAACCGCGTTGGTCCGTTTGACAAGGCGGTCACAGAAGACCTCTGTTGAATTGGCATATGTACCTGTGATCATCGACCGGATCTGAGTCGCATTCGCGATTTTAACGCGGGCCATCATGTAGTCCGTATCGTACATCCGGCCGACGGAAATGCGGACGGAGATGGACGGATCGACATATTCCTTTTCCGAGATATAACCGCTTTCCAGCGGGAGCGGAATCGCTTCCGGATTCTTTTTCAGCTGCGTTTCGGCATCTGCAGGGATCTCAATAATCTCGGCATATCCGATATGGGCTCCTGAGGGAATCAGGAACAGGAAACAGAACAGCAGTACAGCAATCATCAGGATTTTCAGCAGGTTCTTCATGGCTCGGCCTCACATTTCCGGTATGATCATACCGTTTTCATCAAATATAATACGTCCGGTTTCGAGAAAATATTCCGGCGGGTTTTCACATTTGGCCGGCACCCTGGCCGGGGCCAGGATCCGGAAGGTTTTTGCCCTCTCCGCTTCATCCGGCTGTACGTAGGGGCGGTAATCCCCGGCTCCGGATGTCTGGCATGGGATGACTTCGATTTCTGAAAGGAATACGCGTTCTTCCGACTTCTGATAGGTGAAGCGAAAGATCCCGGTGTGCGGGTCCACCTTTGACATTGTGCCGAAGGTGAAGTTTCCGGTAGAGAACATAATCGGCTTGCCCTGATAGAACGTGATGGGCTGCAGCACATGGGGATGATGACCGTAGATTACATCCGCTCCGCCGTCAATCAGGGTTCTTGCCAGCGCTTCCTGGGAGGATTCCTGCTTCATGTATGTTTCCCGGCCCCAGTGCAGGCTGACAATTACAATGTCACAGCCGTCCTCTTCCTTCAGCTGTTCAATCCGCCGAATCACATTTTTCGTATCACTGCTCTGCGGATAAGTGATTCCGACAAAACCGAAACGGATGCCGTTGACATCCCGGACGAGAAGGTCGTCAAATCCGTCCTTTTTTGTGTAATAGACGGAGCCGAAATGGGCGATACCGGCGTTATCCAGGACGGCCAGGCTGTCAACATATCCGTCCCGCAGGTAATCCCAGCAGTGATTGTTGACCGTGTTGACGACTTCGATACTGCCTTCCAGAAGGATGTTCACATGGTCGGGTGCAGCCCGCAGAGGGAACATGATATCCTTGCGCTGGTTCCGCTTTGTCAGGACGACCTCCAGGTTTGCGATGGTCAGGTCATCGGAGGCCAGGTACTCCTTTACGAGAGAGAAGGGCCAGCTGTATCCTTCCCGCGCCACAACGGAATGATAGGAGTTTTCGGATTTGATGGTGCGGAATCCATCGCCGATGGAACAGTCCCCGATAAAGGACAGGAGTGCTGTATTTTCCCGGGATGCTGCCGGTTTCATTTCCGGAACGGGTTCAGCCGAAGACTCCGGATCCGGGCTTTCAGCAGGCACTTCACGCGCAGGTTCTTCCGGTGCCGGTTCAGGCGGAGCCGGTTTTTCCGGTAAGGCTCCGGTGAAAGCCAGGGTCCATGGATTATCCCGGGTGCCATCACCGCCGGAAACAAGGACCCGGTTCAGGTCCAGCCGCACAGCCAGGCGAAGTCCGGCTACTTTGGTATTGGTATATACCCCCCAGCTGATGTGCCCGTTATTGCCGACGAGACCGAATTTCACATCGGTCGGGTTTTTGATGGAAACACACCAGAATGCGCTTTTCCCGTTGGAACGGTTCACTGTCAGCCCGTTTGCCACGGCATACGGGGTGGCAATTCCCTGCCTCCGGGGATAAGCGTTTATGATGGCGTCTTCTGCCCACCGGCCTTTGTAAAAGCCGTATTCTTCCGAAAGATATTCAGCATCCGTCAAAGGATACAGAAAACCCTGCCCGGGTATCTCTACCAAAGCGCTGCGAACCGGATCATCCCGGAATACCGCATCCAGTCCGTCGGAATTGAGCCAGGCATACAGATCACTTTCCGCATAAGTGCTTATCCGCCGGAAAGAATGCTGAGTGATGATTTTCGGATCCGTTTCGAAAATAACCTGTTTCGTATCGATGATGTATTCCGTGAGCAGAAGCGCAGACTCGTCGTTGGCGGTCAGCACCCGCCAGAGAACCGGCCGGACAGTGCCGTCTTTCTCATACGGGTATTCACCGAGCTGTACATACTGATAGTCTTCCCCTTTGACATAGCCGCGCAATTCCTCTCCGAAGACTGCGGCGGGAAGCAGGAGCAGGATCAGCAGTATTGCCGCCGGCAGGAAAAACCGATTTCTCCGCATCCGTCATTCTCCTCAAACTCATCAGGAATCCATGAGATATCAACACTTCATTTTATTAAATCCATCCTGGATTGTCAACGAAGCGGGCTCTCGTTCCGGGCCGCAGCAGGGGAGACGAAACGGGCGGCATACTGTTCGCACAGTTTCCGTTTGGCGGTTTTCGCATTCCGGGTCCAGAAGAAGGCATCGAACCCGTGGAAATTGCCGTGATACACGTCCACCGCCGCATCCACGCCGGCTTCCCGGAGATTTCGGATATAGGTCCGGGTTTCATCCAGGAACGGTTCCCCGTCCAGGACATAGGTATAGGCTGGGGGAAGCCCGGTATAGTCCGTTTCCCGGGAGGGTGAAGCGTATTTCGGAACAGACGGGGAACCGTACAGGTCTCCCAGGTAATGCTTCCAGCCCCAGTGATTGCGGCGTGTGTTCCAGTTGCGGCCGTGATTGTCCCGGGAGGACGGGGTATCAAAGCAGTCCAGCATCGGATACAGGGGAATCTGGAACGCGACCGGAATCCGGCCCTGGTCCCGCGCGTACAGGCAGACAGCGGCAGCAAGCCCGCCGCCGGCACTTTCCCCGCCGACAATCAGCTGGTCACGCCGGATGCCGAGCTCTTCCGCATGGTCCGCCATGTACTCCAGGGCGGTATAGCAGTCCTCCAGAGCGGCAGGGTAAGGCTTTTTCCAGGCCAGGCGGTATCCCGGGGAAACCACCACGGCCCCGTACTTCCGCGCGAGCATCCTGCCGCAGGAAGCATAGACCATGGCCGCCATGCCGGTCATATATCCGCCGCCGTGGATCCAGAGAATACCCGGAACAGGCCCCTGCTGCCCGGCGGGGCGGAGGATGATCAGCTTCTGATGCCCGGTGCGGGCGGGGATATGGCGGATTTCCCGAATCAGTCTCATACAGGTGTCCTTTCTTCCGGTCAGGTGCGGAACGCACATATGCAAGTATACCGTACAAATAAGGAAAAGACAATTGCCGGAAAGGCCTCAAACTTGACAAAAAAAGGCATATGGTGTTTAATACGACCGTTGTTTTTTGTCGGAGGGGTCGGAGCGGGTGCTCCGGGAGTTGAGGAGGAACCACAGTGTCTGTATTGAAAACGATCCTGCAGATCATTGGCGGATTCACGGGCCTGTACCTGGCCGGGATGATGATCTACCAGCTGATTCTGGGATTTTTCGGATTCGGAAAGAAAACAAAGGACTATGAGGATCACGATCCGGAATCCCGGTTCCTGGTGCTCGTGCCTGCCCATAATGAGGAAAAGGTGATCCGGGATATTGTGCAGAACCTGCAGGAAATGGATTATCCGAAGGAACTGTACGACTTTTACGTTATTGCCGACAACTGTACGGACCGGACAGCGGATGTTGTGCGGGAACTGGGCGCGAACGTGATCGAAACCTGCAAGGAAAGCCCGGATGCGCCGACCGGAAAGCCGATTGCCCTGCGCAAGGCGCTGGAAGCGATCGGGGATTACCGCAGCCGGTATGACCTGATGATGATCTTTGACGCGGATAACCTGATTGATACCAACATGTTCCGCGAGGTGAACAGCCAGTACCTGGACAAGGACAAGCCGGACTTCATCCAGTGCTACCTGGGTGCCAAGAACAAGAAGGGCATCGTGGCCTGGTTCTACTATACCGGCTATACGCTGACCAACCGCTTCTTCGACCTGGCCAAACACCGGCTGGGACTGAACTGCGCGATCGGCGGAACGGGTTTCGCCATGTCGACGGCTTACCTGTATGAACGCGGCGGCTGGACCACGCGCTCCCTGACGGAAGACTTTGAGATCCAGGTGGAAGCGACGCTGGAAGGCCGGCGGATCCTCTGGAACCACAACACGCGCGTGTATGACGAAAAGCCCACCTCCCTGCGGGCATCCATCCGGCAGAAGATCCGGTGGGGCCAGGGGCACTGGTTTGTGGCCCTGAGCAATACCGGCAGGCTGTTCGGATCGGTGCTGACGGGCAGGATCAGCGTCGGGGAATTCCTGAGCCTGCTGACATACATGTACAGCATTACCACATACATCGCCGCAGCGCTCCAGCTGGTGGTCAGCATCGCACTGGCGCTGATGTCCCCGGAAGAACCGATGTTCACTTTTTCACTGGACACGACGCTTTTCGGACTGGGGCTGTTTGTTTACAGCTATATGTTCCTGTTCTACTATGCCGACCGGAAGGATAACAATATCCGGTTCAGCCTGCGGACGCTCCCGGTGATGGTCGGCGGGTTTGCCGCCAGCTCCATTGTCGGCGTGTTCAACCAGGTGGTCGGCCTGCTCCGCTGGCGTGACCAGCTGCACTGGGCCAAGACAGAGCACGCGATCGATGCCGATGACGAGCAGATCCGGAATATCGCCCCCGTTCACCATAAGGTGAAGGTCAAGGCCGCATAATCAATTATTCATTGTCCCATAACGGGCGGTCATCCTCCCAACCGTGATACCGCCTTTTTCCACGAAAAGCATGCTGCTTCCTGTAGCAGCTGTCGCAGAGCCGGTACGGCCAGTTCCACGGCAGCTGACGCTTGCAGGCGCGGCATGTTTTTTGCTGCAGCCGCTGTGTGGACAGGATGTGGACAATGCCTTCTGAAATCAGGTCCTTCCGCCGCTGGATTTCGTTGAGCAGCCGGTCCGGCTGGTCCAGGAACAGGCGGACATAGTTGTAATACAGGTCGCAGCGGCGGTAATCCGCCTCCAGCATATCCAGCATCTGGACGGTACAGCTTTCCGGATCGCGGATCGGCGGCATCTCCGGCAGGACGTCGATATGCTCACGGCGGGTTTCCGCCTGGTACATCAGCTTCCAGCGCTGCAGCAGGTCCGGATCCGTTTCATCGAACGGGATGCACAGGAAACGATAGAGGAGCTGCTTATCCGTATGGCGGGTCTCCATCATGGAGGCCAGCAGGGCCATCCGCGTGGCGGAAGCCTTGGAGAAGCATTCCTTGTCCTGCATGTTCAGCCACTGGTTGATGGTTTCTGTCAGCGTCAGCGGGAGCCCCAGCAGGGATTCCGGGAAGCGGATGACCGCCTCCGTCAGGGGCATCAGCGGGCGGGCCAGCCCCTGCGCGATCATGCTCCGGAAGCCGAACGCGTTGACATAGCCGATATCGTAAATCCCGTAGCGCCCTGCGCGGCCGGCGATCTGCTTGATCTCCGCGTCGGTCAGGGTGCGGGTGGTATCCCCGTCATATTTTTCCGATTCCAGGAAGACGACCCGCTGGATCGGCAGGTTCATGCCCATGGCGATCGCATCAGTGGAGACGACCACATCCGTTTCGCCCTGGTGGAAGCGTTCCGCCTGGTTGCGGCGGACATCCGGCGGCAGCGCGCCGTAAATCAGGGAGACCCGGAAACCGCGGCCGCGCAGCTCCGCGGCGACCGCGTGCACCCGGGCCTTGGAAAACACGATCAGGGCATCCCCCGGGCGGACGGATTCCGGGAACCGGAAGCCTTCCTTTTCCACCTCCATCGGGGTCATCCGCTCATGGCGGACGATGGACAGCTCATCCCCGCACTCGAGGATCATCCGGGTCAGCAGCGCTTCGGCATCCGGCGAGGCGCAGGCATGGATTTCATCCGCGCACAGGCCCAGGACCGCCGCAGTCCATGCGCCGCCGCGGTCGCGGTCTGAGATCATCTGGCATTCGTCGATGACCGCGATATCATAATGCGTTTCGAGGTCCGCCATCTCCACCGTGGAGGACTGGACCCGGCTGTCCGGCACACGGATCTGCTCCTCCCCGGTGACCAGGGAGCAGGGGACATCCTGCATGTTCAGCGTTTCAAACTGTTCGGCGGCCAGCAGGCGCAGCGGCCCGAGATAGATGCCGCGGCGCGCCCAGCGCAGGCGTTCCACGCCTTCGTAGGTTTTGCCGGAGTTGGTGGGGCCCAGGTGCAGGATAAATCGCCGGTGCATGCTCCGGGCCAGGGGGTACAGGTCCCGGTAGTGCTCCGGAATCGCATGCAGCAGCGCGGTACGGAGTTTCCGCTCTTTTGCAAAGGATTCGTCAGCCTGCTGCTGCAGGCGGGTCAGCGACGGATTGACCCGCATGAGGCGGATCATCCGCCCGGCGGGGAACCGTTTTTTCAGGGATTTGACCAGGTCGTTCTTCGCGTCTTCGATGCAGGCCTGGACCCGGTTGCCGGTTGTTTCGCCGGTGACGGAAAACGGAACCGACTTGCAGGCAGACAGCTCCGGGTATTCCCGGAACAGCTCATCCTGCAGGAAACGGGTCAGGCTGGCCGGATGGAATGCCTGGTTGATTACGGGAAGCGTCAGCCCCCGGGCGAACACCGTGTCCATCAGGCGGGGAACGATATGCTCCGCCCGGGAAAGCTGTACGGCATACATCCGGGCGAGGTTGCCGCTCTGAAGGTAACGCGCGGTTTTCTGGTCCGCGGTTTTGGCCAGCTTTTCTGCGCGGGAAGCGAAGAATTCCTCCGGGGCATTGTTCATGACCAGCTCCCGGGCGCGGTGTGCCTTTTCCGGCGATACGCGGCTCTGGGACACGGCGCGCAGGAAACCCAGCCGGATATCGTTTCCGCGGGCCAGCTCCTGCCGGATCAGCGGGGCGAGGCGGTCAAACTCCGCCCGCTGCCAGGAAAGCGGAAGCTCGCCCCGGGAGAGCGCCTGGTCCACACTGTCCCTGCGGCGGATGGCGGCCAGGGTGTTGCCGAAGGCGGAACTGCGCAGATAGGCTTCCTTTTCATCGGGTTTCATGCTGCGGGTGATGACGCGGACCTTGTTCAGGGCATGCTGGTACAGCCACGCGTCCCGTTCCTTGCGCAGCTCCCGGATATACGCCGCAAGCGCGTCCGGACGGTCCATACGATCACCTCCCTGCTGGATATATACATTTTATTCGACATGCTCCGCGGAAGAGCCTGCCGGAAAATACGGAACCGGGACAAACTCCTTCCGATGTGGTATAATAACCGTAACAACGACAACTTAACAGCTGTTTTCCCATGCCATCCTGTTCACAAGGAGGACCGGACCATGAAAAAAGCATTGAAAATTATCGGCAGGATCCTGCTGGCGCTGGTGATTGTAATTGCACTGGCGCTCGGCGTGCTGACAGCGGCGGAATACCGTCCCGCGGCGGAGGAGACCGTAACTGCTGACCATCCGGCGGAGGCGGTCCTGAAGGCGGAGGAACCCCTGACGCTCGTAACCTGGAACATCGGATACGGCGCGCTGGGTGACAACGCGGATTTCTTCATGGACGGCGGGACGGGCGTCTATACGGCGGACCGGGAACGGGTGCAGCAGAACCTGGCCGGAATCCGGGAGACACTTGCCGGGCTGGACGCCGACATCATTCTGCTGCAGGAAGTGGATATCGGCTCGGACCGCAGCTGCCGGACGGATGAACGGGATACTCTCCGGGATGTGATTCCCGGCGCGTCAGACGCGTTCGCGTACAACTTCAACTCGCTTTATGTGCCGTTCCCGCTGCCGCCCATCGGTCATGTGGAAAGCGGTCTGTATACGCTGAGCCGTGCGGAGATCCGCGAGGCGGAAAGAATCTCCCTGCCATGCCCGTTCTCCTGGCCGCTGCGGATTGCCAACCTGAAGCGGTGCCTGCTGGTGAGCCGTATTCCGGTGGAGGGAACCGACCGTGAGCTGGTGATGGTGAACCTGCACCTGGAGGCATATGACAGCGGCGAGGGAAAGGAAGCCCAGACCCGGCAGCTGCAGACGCTGCTTCGGGATGAATACGGGAAAGGCAATTATGTGATCGCCGGCGGTGACTTCAACCAGCTGTTCAGCAATACCGACAGTCCGTATCCGGTTTATGAAGGGATGTGGTAGCCTGGCATTATCGACGCAGACGCTTTTGCGGGCGGCTTCTCCCTGCTGATGGATCCGGCAGTGCCGACGTGCCGCTCGCTGGACCGCGCGTATGCCGGCGCAGATCCCGACGGTTTTCAGTTTTATATGATTGACGGGTTTATTGTATCGGAAAACGTCCGGGTGGACGGAATCGAGACGGTGGACAAGGGTTTTGCCAATTCAGACCACAATCCGGTACGGCTCCGGTTTACCCTGGAGGAGGATATCACCTGATCCGGAGCGCGTTTATTTCTCCGCGTCGAATATCAGGACCCAGTCCCGGGCGGGACAGGCGGCCTGGCAGGTGCGGATGGGACTGTTCATATCCACGGAAGGGGCGGCGGCCAGCCGGTCGTCGTTCATATAGTCCAGGTATTCCCGGAGCTCCGCACCTTCGCGCGGGGCCGGCTGATGGGAGCAGAGCACCTGACGGATGCCTGCTCCCGTTTCCTTTTCAATGGCCGGAAGGACTGCCTGCATGTTATTCCGCCAGGTGTGCACATCCAGGGATTCCGGGAACCACATCCATGTGCAGGGGTTCCAGTCGTCCCCGGTCAGCAGCAGGCCGTATTCCGGAATGAATACCAGGATACTGCCCGGCGTATGCCCGGGGACCTGCAGGACCAGCGCGTCCAGTCCGCCGAGGCGGTATACGGTACACGGGAAGCCGGCCACAGTCCGGTCAAAGCCGATCGGTTCCGGATCCGGGATCGGTGCCGTGATGAAATCATCCGGCGCACTGAGGCCTTTGGCGGCTGCCTGCTCCAGAACCTGCTTCCGCTGGGCTGCTGCGGTGCGGAGGCGGAATACCGGCAGGTCTTCCCCAGACATCCGGACAGAGGAAAACCAGCGCGCACCCAGCACGTGGTCGTGATGACCGTGGGTCAGGAGCACATCCACGGGCAGGCCGGTGACCGTGCGCACATACGCGGAGACATCTTCCAGCCCGTATCCGGTATCGACAAGGACCGCACGGTCCGAGCCTGTAAGCAGTGTAAAGCTGACGCCCATCGCGTCGGTGATATGGAATATTCCCGGGAATACTTCGTGACGGGTGAACACGGCAAACCCCTCCCGCTGATGAATATGCAAAGATTATACTATTGCCCGTTTCCGGTGTCAAAGACGCTTCGCTGCCTGCACTCTGTGAAAAATAAGGCATGGAAGGTTGTACAGACGTTGTTTTCTTTTTCCGGAACGGCTTTTTTCCATGCGAAAATAGAGTATACTGTATGCAATATTCCCGGCAGAGGCCGGAGTGGAGGAGAATTTTTATGAAAGTCAACAACTGGACAGAAGCGATCGTATTCATCGTTTACCTGCTGTTTATGATCGGCATCGGGCTGTTCTTCTTCCTGCGCAGCAAGGGCGCCGGCGAGAAAGAATACTTCCTGGGCGGCCGGAAGATGGGTCCCTGGGTCAGCGCGCTTTCCGCTGGTGCTTCGGATATGAGCGCCTGGGTGCTGATGGGCCTGCCGACTGCCATCTATGCCAAGGGCCTCGGCCAGCTGTGGATTGCCGTCGGCCTGGCCATCGGCTATGCACTGAGCTGGATTTTTGAGGCAAAGCGCCTGCGGGCGTTCTCCATCGTGTCGGATGACGCGATCACGATTCCCCAGTACCTGACCCGCCGGTTCAAATCCAAGTCCTACGCGCTGCAGGTGGTATGCGCCGTGATCTTCCTGATCGCCTACACGATCTATGCGGCGTCTTCCATTTCGGCGGCCGGCACCCTGTTCAACAAGGTGATCGGGATTGATTCCAACATCGCGATGTACCTGGCAGCGGTTATTATCATTGCCTATACATTCATGGGCGGCTTCTCCGCCGTGTGCTGGACGGACTTCTTCCAGGGCCTGCTGATGCTGGGCGCCCTGCTGGTGGCGCCCATCTTCGCCCTGGGCCTGGTGGAGGCCGGGGACGCCGCAGCCGCCGCGCCGGTGGGCGAGGGCTACTGGAAACTCTTCACCTCCTGGCAGGACGTGCTCTCCGGCCTGGGCTGGGGCCTGGGCTACTTCGGCATGCCCCACATCATCATCCGCTTCATGTCCATCAAGTCCCAGAAGGCGCTGCGCAAATCCTCCATCATCGGCATCTCCTGGACGGTCATCGTCCTCTTCTTCGCCGCATTCATCGGCATTGTCGGCCGCCTCAAGCTGGGCTTCCAGCCGGAAATCGCGGAGAAGGAAATCGTCTTCGTCGAGATGGTTCGTCGCCTCTTCCCCGGCGTGATCTCCGGCGTGCTCCTCTCCGCCGTCCTCGCCGCCGCCATGAGCACTGCGGACAGCCAGTTGCTCGCAGCTTCCTCAGCCTTCACCAGCGATGTCTATAAGCCGATCATCCGCAAAGGCAAATCCTCCGATGAGGAGCTGCTGTGGAATGGCCGACTCATCGTGCTGATTGTCTCCCTGGCCGCACTGCTTATCGCCACCAACCCCAACTCCGGCAGCATCATGGGGCTAGTCTCCAATGCCTGGGGCGTCTTCGGTGCCGCCTTCGGTCCGGCGATTCTCCTGAGCCTCTTCTGGCGCAACTTCAACTCCAAGGGCGCACGGGCGGGCATCATCACCGGTACCGTCGTGGACATCCTCTGGTTGACCTGCTGCGGCGCCACGAAACTCTACGAAATCATCCCGGGCTTCTTCGCCGGACTCATCGCCGCCATCATCGTTGCCAAACTCACTGGAAAACCCT
>JAEEGK010007781.1_pt1 | contig 25491 bp, 14 predicted proteins | sample 8958771 | NCBI WGS metagenome assembly JAEEGK01 (sample SAMN16246547, study PRJNA631951) | gut metagenome | biome: gut microbiome; feature: rumen; material: SC-attached | host: Bos | place: Iran: Karaj | collected 2018-10
GTTCAGACCCAGCTCATTGTAATTCTCAACCTTAGCCTTAGAAGCGTTATAAATTACGAAGTTGGGCTCGAAGCTCTCCAGCTCCTCAGCAGTAGGCTGGATGAACATATTCTTTACGAAGTGAGCCTGCCAAGCCACCTCAACGATGAAACGAACACGCAGACGGGTAGCCTCGTTGGCACCGCAGAAAGCGTCAACAACATACAGATCCTTGTTGCAGAGCTCCTTGATAGCAATCTCCTTAACCTTAGCCCATACGTCCTCGCTCATGGGGTGGTTGTCGTTCTTGTATTCCTCAGAAGTCCACCATACCTTGTTTTCGCTCTGTGCATCCTTCACGATGTACTTGTCCTTAGGTGAACGGCCGGTGTAGATACCAGTCATTACGTTTACAGCGTTGAGCTCGGTGTTTACGCCTTTGTCGAAACCCTCGAGTCCAGCCTTTGTCTCCTCAGCGAAGAGGTACTCATACGATGGATTGTGAGCAATCACGGTAGAACCGGTGATGCCATACTGAGTCAAATCTAACTTTGCCATAATACTTTAAACTTGTTTTTTATATGAATTTACTATTACCTATTTCAATTTTGCGGTGCAAAGTTACAAAGAAAATAAGAATTACGCCTTAATAATTAAGAATAATTTGCGCGCACACAATCCTTTTTAGGTTAAAGAAACTAAAAATATCCTCGTCTATGTGTCATTTGCTATACCGAGATAACAAATTATTTGTAACTTTGTGCACACTAAAACATAAATAATATGGAAGTAATAGATTTCAGCAAGACCAATTCAGTGATTAACCAGTATATGTCTGAATTGCGCGACAAGAACACGCAGAAGAACCGTCTTCTGTTTCGTCATAACATTAAACGCATCGGTATGATGATGGCTTATGAACTCTCTAAGACCTTGGAATATAAGCCAAAAACAGTCACGACGCCCCTTGGCACTATTGATATCCCTTTGCCCAAGGAGGACATGGTGATAGCTACCGTTCTTCGTGCAGGATTGCCATTCCACGAAGGATTCCTGGATGTTTTCGACAAAGCAGACAATGGCTTTGTATCTGCTTTCCGTATGTATATCAACCGTGAACACACTGAAGTGGGCGTTCATACAGAGTATATTGCTACACAGAGTGTAAAGAACAAGACTTTGCTGATAGTAGACCCCATGTTGGCCACAGGAGGTAGTTTGGCTGCAGCCATAGAGTCATTGCTTCAGACTGGTAAGCCCAAAAAGATTCATCTCTGCTGTGTCATTGCAGCTCCCGAAGGTATCGAAGTTGTAAAAGCAGCACTCCCAGAGGGTTCTACCATCTGGTGTGCTGCCGTTGATCAAGGCATGAACGAACAGAAATACATCGTGCCAGGCTTCGGCGACTGTGGTGACCTCTGCTATGGCGAGAAACTCCAGTCGTTCCGAAAGATTGCTGATAAGTAAGCGTTAGTGCTCGTTCATGTATTCTCGAGGCGATACGCCATAGAGTTTCTTGAATACCGTCGAGAACGACGCTGCATTAGAGAAACCGCAGGCATACATCACTTCTGACACATTCATATCTCCTGAGGAAAGCAGGGAAGCTGCTTTCTTCAGGCGGATATTGCGGATGAAGTCGTGTGGTGTCTGTCCTGTCAGTTCCTTCATCTTACGATGCAGGTGAACACGGCTGATACCCACCTCGTCGGCAATCTTGTCAACACTTAAGTCGCTGTTACCCAGATTCTTGTTGATGACAGCCATGACTTTCTCCAATAACTTGTCGTCTGGCGATTTCATCTTGATATCTTCCACCAGTTCCTCTAATTGGTCGTTACGTGCATATTTCAGCTGTAACATCTGATGGGTATGGATGAGGTTGACGATGGTGCGTCGCAGAATGTCCAAGTTAAATGGCTTAACGACATAGGCGTCTGCACCAGTAGCCAGTCCTTCCAGCTGATCTTCGTCGCGACTCTTGGCAGTCAGCAAGATGACGGGAATATGACTTATGGTTCCGTTTGTCTTTATTTTTGAACAAAGCGTATTACCATCCATTTCAGGCATCATAATGTCAGAGATAACCAAATCGGGCATCTCTTTCAATACGGCTTGTAATCCTTGTTTACCATTGCTACACTTCACAATGTCGTAGTCAGTACCTAGCTCTGTACCCAGATAGTCAAGGATTTCGGCATCATCTTCTACAATGACCAACTTCTGGCGACGGTTACGCTTGGGCACTTCGGTTTCAGCCTCTTCTGACATTCCGGTAGTAACCTCTTCCTCTATCAGACTGGTGGTTTGCTCTTGTTCTCGCTTCTCCAGAATCATTTCCTCTGGCTTCAGATGTGCGTTGCCCAAAGGAATAGTTACAATGAATTCACAGCCTTTTTCGCCCACATTGTTATGCGCCTCAATTGTTCCGTGGTGCAGTTCTACCAAAGAACGGGTCAGATCCAGACCGATTCCTGTACCCACATTACGGTCGTTCAGGCTTGACGGTGTCTGGTAGAATCTCTCAAAGATATGGGGTAATTTGTCCTCGGGAATTCCTTCACCGGTATCTTTGACGGCAATGATTGCCTGCTGATTGTTATGAGTTACTCTAATACGTATCTCTCCACCTGTTGGCGTATATTTGAAGGCATTGGAGAGAATGTTAACGACGATTTTGTCAAAGTTTCCACGATCCACCCATATGGGTAATTCGTTGATGTCATGCTCATAGCTGAATTTGACGTTTTTGGCCTTGGCTTGTTGGGTAAACAGCGTATAGATGTCGTTTACAAAGCTAATCAAGTCAGTTTCGCACATGTGCATCACCATCTGACCCTTGTCAATCTTTCGCAGGTCCATCATCTGGTTTATCAAACCTAAGATACGCTCGGCATTACGTCTGATAGTCTCATAGATGCTTCGACGATGCGGGTCGTCGTCCTGCTTGATAAGTGAAAGCAACGGGGTGACAATCAACGTCATAGGCGTACGGACCTCATGCGAGATGTTCATGAAGAAACGCAGTTTGGCATCAGCCATCTCCTCGGCATGGATATGTTCCTGCATGCGCAGACGCTCTTGCTCTCTACGACGATGACTCTTTCGGTAGTACCAAAACAATCCTGCAGCTATTAATATATATATAAGGTATGCTAATGGGCTTCTATACCATGGGGAATGGATAAGCACGGTGAAGCATCTTTCTGGAGTCGAGATTCCGTTTTGTTCGGCCACCACGCAGAAATTATACTTTCCAGGTGCCATATGGCTGAATGTGATTTCATTGGCACCTGGCTGTAAACGTACCCAATCCTCGTTGTTGATACTGTATCGATAGATGATATGCTCAGGCGTGTCGTATGTCAGTGTTGAGAGCTGCAGGGCAAATGAATTGTCGCTAGGGCTCAGCGTAAAGCGATTGGCGGCAATGACGGTTGTGTCCACGACATGCCAAAGGCCCGACATGGTGGTTGGAGTCACGGGCTGGCCGTTAACGGAGAATCCGGTCAGTTTTACCTCTGCCTTCCAGTCCTGTTGCTTGATGTCCTTCGGATGGAACCAGGTTACGCCACCCAGTCCGCCAAATATTAATTGTCCATCAGGGGCTTTCCAAGACGCTCCATCGCTGAACTCATTGCTTTGCAAACCGTTGTCAACGAAGTAGTTGCTGGCCTTTTTGCTCTTTACATCATAGCAGCACAGTCCGTGGTCTGTCGAAATCCAAAGCTTTCCTTGGTTGTCTTGCTCAATGGACGATATGCCGTTGTTTCCCAATCCGCTCTCAATAGTGTGTCGATACGTTTTATGGGTTTTAAGGTCGTAACAAACCAGTCCGTTGTTGGTTCCAATATACAGAATCCCATCATATTCACGGGCAATACGTGTCGGAGTACTGTAATTCGGACAATTGCTATTAAAGGTAGATAGCCAGCTCTCTGTCTTTAAATCCATAGCGCAGACACCCATCGTCGTAGCAGCATAGATGCGCTTGCCGTCAGGTGATATGGCTATTTGTGAGATATAATTGTTTGCAATGCTATTGACTTTTCTATCTTCTCCAGCTCTTTCGGCCATGGTATAGGCTTTAACCTCGCCTGTTTCTGGGGTAACGCGCAGCAGTCCCTGTCCCATGGTACCCAGCCAGATGTGTCCTTGACGGTCTCTGTCCAAATCGAAAATGCTGAGGCTGTTGCCCTGTGGAAGCGGGTAGGGGGTGTAGTTGAGCGTTTTGGTATTGATTCTTCCGCATCCTTCCTTGTAACTGCCGACCCATACGTTGCCTTGCAGGTCTTCCGTAATACCAAGAATAGTGGCGGGAAAGTTTTCCTTAAAGTGTTTCACCACCCTTCGTTCTTCAGTTACACAATAGAGTCCGTCCTTATCGGTTCCAATCCATCGGTATCCGTTTTGGCTGACGAAAGCGCTTGTTACACTGGCAGTTCCCAACGTATTACGCGTTCCAAGCTTATAGCCCATGTAGCTGAATCCGGTGTTCTTTCTTGGGTGCATATAAATACCCTTTTGCAGCAGACCTAACCACAGGTTTCCGTTATGGTCTTCGCAGATAGAGTACACCTTAGCTGTACTGAGGTCTACGTCACGGCTATAGATGGGATTATCCCTGAGTGTGTTGTCTTTGGGGTTGTAAATACCCAGTCCCAATCCGTCGTAGCCTAATAGGATATTGCCCTCTTGACTGACATAAAGCGTGGAGATGTGCTTATTCCCTGTAGCTTCAATATGTACAGGTGTGTCTCCGTCCAGTCTGAATAGACCGGCATTGCTGGTGGCAATATAGATTTTCCCTTCTTTGCTTTCGCAGATGCTCAGCACATTACCCGTCTGTCCTGGTTGGTTGAAGTAGTATTTCACGCTTTTCCCATCATAGCATAACAGTCCGTGATGTTCAGATGCAATCCATAGTTGCTGCTTGCTGTCTTCCAATAAGCTATTGATGGTATTTAAATCCTTGAGCACACCTCCCATTTGCTTTGCGGTTTGCTTGTCGGTCATTTTTAACAATCCATGACCAGATGTTCCTGCCAGAATGTCACCATTGCGACGTTCCAGCAGACAAGTGATATACCCAGGTTGTGTATTGCCCTGTAAGTCAAATATCTTGATGTTCTGGAAGTTTTCGCCATCATAAGTCTGAAAAGCTCCAAACATTCCTATGTAGAATGTACCATGACGGTCTTGCATCATGCAATTCACGTAATTGCTGGCCATACCGTTATTGCCAGGCTTCTCTTTCTTGATGATACGGAACTGGTAACCATCGTAGCGGTTCAGACCGTTACGGGTGGCTACCCATATAAAACCATCATGGTCTTGATAGACTTGAGTAGTGAAACTGCTCGACATCTGTTTGTCGGCGTCAAAGTGTCTGCCCGTCTGGGCGTTCACGTACAAGTTAGTCAGAAAGCATAGAAATGCCAGTAGGAACCGTGCCCGCACGCTATGACCTTTAGGTCTTAGAACTTTACGTCTTTTCATTTTGCTTCAGGTTTCGAAAACATTGCAAAGGTAACACTTTTTGTTTAAACAGCCAAATAAATGTTACGAAAAATAAAGTTTTTCGGCTTGCAAGCGCATTTCCCCTTTATATATATAAATAAGGTATAAGGCGGTAATAATGCAGTAAATTCAACTTTCTGCCTTGACTATCGTTAAAGTAACATAAAATAACGCATAGATAATAAATATTAAGGTCTGTTACAAATAATAAAGTTCGTGTTACAATATATTAAAGCAATATAAAATATATAATATACCTTTGCAGCCGTAAATATGAATCTACCTCGGTTAGAACTAACATTTTTAATTATTCAAATAACGTAAACTATGTATCAAAATCTGTCAAAATGAAGAATCTAAAACAATTGATCAGACAGACTGTTACTGTAATTTTTATGTTGATGGCATTCAGCACTACGCTGTGTGCCCAAAACAACATTACGGTTACGGGAACAGTTTCAGATGCTAGCGATGAACCATTAATTGGTGCTTCGGTAGTGGTGAAGGGACAAACTTCCCTGGGTACAATTACCGATTTTGATGGTAACTTCACCTTGAAGGTTCCATCGGAATCTACGGTTCTGGTGGTTTCCTATGTGGGTATGACCACAAAGGAAATCAGAGTTGGTAAACAGCGTGATTTCAAGATTACGTTGGCTGACGACACCCAGTTGGAAGAAGTCATCGTGGTCGGTTACGGCCAGCAGAAAAAAGCCTCGGTTGTGGGGTCTATTACCCAGACCACAGGTGCTGTGCTGGAACGTGCCGCAGGTATCTCAGACGTAGGTGCTGCTCTGGCAGGTAACCTCCCTGGTGTTGTTGCTGTTCAGGGCAACGGTCAGCCTGGTGAGGAAGAGCCCGACATCACCATTCGTGCCGCTTCTTCTTGGAACAATGCTGCGCCGCTTGTACTTGTCGACGGTATTGAGCGTCCAATGAGTTCGGTAGATGTTGCTTCTGTACAGAGCATTTCTGTACTGAAGGATGCTTCTGCTACGGCTGTGTATGGTGTGAAGGGTGCTAATGGTGTTATCCTGATTACCACCAAACGTGGTCAGGAAGGTCGTGCTAAGATTACCGCTACTGCCAATGTTATCATGAAGATTCCTTCTAAGCTTCCTAACAAGATGGATTCTTATGATGCTTTGATTGCACGTAACAATGCCATTGAACATCAGTTGAGCCTCGATCCAGGCGCTTGGGACTACATCCGTTCGATGGATTTCATAGGTAACTATCGCAATCAGATTACGCAGGAGCAGCGTGAGCGCTATCCTAATGTAGACTGGCAGAAGGAACTGTTCAAGGACTACTGTATGTCTTACAATGCCAATGTCAATGTTAGTGGTGGTACCAAGTTTGTGAAGTACTTCGCCAGCATCGATTTCGCCAGTGAGGGTGACCTCTTTAGAATTATGAATAGTAATCGTGGTTATGAAGGTGGTTTCGGTTATAATAGAATTAATGTACGAAGCAACCTTGACTTCCAGATTACCAAGACTACTGTGCTGAAAGTGAATATTTTCGGTTCTAACGGACAGCGTAAGCACCCGTTGGCTAACTCTGGTGATATATGGCAGGAACAGCAGCGTTGGGCTGGTGCTTACAATATTGCTCCTGACGTATTCCTTCCTCAGTACAGCGATGGTACATGGGGCTATTATCCCGATGCTTCCAATGTCAGCAACTCTGCAGAGAACATTGCACTGGCAGGCTATCAGACTGACTCACATACCCGCATCAATACCGACTTCTCTTTGGATCAGGACCTGAGCTTTATCACGAAGGGATTGAATTTCCACGGTATGATTTCTTGGGACAATAACTTCGTTGAGGCTGGTCGCGGTGTAAACGACTTGTATAACAATGCGCTTCGTAAGCACATTGATCCTATGACGGGTATTGCAACTTACAGTCCGATTTATGAAGGAGAAAGCCGATTTGATTATCAGCAGCCCATTAAGTGGACGCATCAGGCAGGTACTGTTAATAACTGGCAGACAACCCGTAACTTGAATTATCAGTTGCAGCTCAACTGGGCTCGCAAGTTTGGTAAGCACGATGTTACTGCCATGGGACTTTTCGCTCGTCAGGAAACGGCTTATGGTAGTGAGATTCCTCACTATCGTGAGGACTGGGCTTTCCGTGCTACCTATAACTACAATGGCCTGTATTTCGTAGAGTACAATGGTGCTTACAACGGTTCTGAGAAATTCTCTAAGGACAACCGATTCGCCTTCTTCAACTCAGGTGCTATCGGATGGTTGGCTAGTGAGGAGAAATTCTTCCAGCCTATTAAGAAGTATGTGGATATGCTGAAGTTCCGCGCTTCTTATGGTGAGATTGGTGACGATAATGTCAGCCAGGTACGTTGGCTCTATATGAGTGCTTATGCAATGGGCGATAAGATGCGACTCAATCAACGCTATCCAGGCGTGGAGCAACCCTATAATATTTATTATGAGAGCATGATTGGTAACCCGGATATCCATTGGGAGAAAGTTACTAAATGGAACTATGGTGTTGATTTCGGTATTCTCGGAGGTTTGTTCACCGGTAGTCTTGATTTCTTCCGTGACAAGCGTACAGATATTCTTTTAACAGGTTCTAGCCGTAACTCGGTTCCTTCTTATTTCGGTGCCTCTCCTGCAACGGTTAATGCGGGTATTGTGAAGACGCATGGTTATGAGTTAACTTTGCGCTTCAACAAGGTGCTGGCTAACAAGATGCGTTTCTGGGCCGACATGAACATGACCCATGCAGTCAATGAGATTGAGGTTAAGGACGATCCTGAGTTGCTTCCTGCTTATCGTAAAGAGGCTGGCTATTCTATTGGTCAGGTTAGATCCTATTTGGATAATGGTTTCCTGAACACCTATGATGACATCTATGGTGCTCCTCGTTTCGATACCAACGATCAGATGCGTTTACCAGGTGACTACTATATTGTCGACTTCAATGGCGATGGTGTTATTGATCAGAATGACTCAGCTCCCTATGGTTATTCTTCTACTCCTCAGAATACTTACAATGCTACCATTGGTTGGGAATGGAAGGGCTTTAGCTGCTTCGTTCAGTTCTATGGTGTTACGAATGTTACCCGTGAGGTAACCATGACCGATTTTAACAATCAGTTGAATACTGTTTATGAATCAGGTTCATGGTGGACCAAGGATAATTCAGGTGCTGAGGTTCCTCCCTCACGCTGGGCTATGTCGCAGGCTCCTTATATTAATGGTACGCGCTATTTGTACGATGGTAGCTTCATCCGTCTGAAAAATGCAGAGATAGCTTATACCTTTACCAATATGCCTTGGATGAAGAGGGCAGGTTTGGAGAGCCTCCGTCTTTATGTCAGCGGTAACAACCTTTGGCTGTGGACCCGTATGCCTGATGACCGTGAGAGTAACCTCGGTGGATATTCTGGTGGCGGCGGTGCCTACCCGACAGTTCGTCGTATCAACTTCGGTATCAAGTTAGGATTCTAAACGATAATGATAACGAAAACTTTAACACAATGAAAAAGTATCAAATTATATATAGTGTTCTGGCAGTTGTTCTGGCTTGGGGCATGACCTCCTGTACCGATTATCTCGATAAGGAGGGCGACTCAACCATTACAGAAGAAGTAGCCTTTAAGAACTTTCATAATTTCCAGGGTTTTATAGATGAAATCTATAACTGTATCCCTAACAAGGTGAACGTAAACTATACCGTTTCGTTCAACTGGGGTGATGATGAAATCCTCAATACAGGTGACGGTAATGGCCATTTTACCAGTAAGGTTGATAATGGAAACTTCCGTAACTGGTCGCAGGATAACCAGAACTGGCTTTATCGTTCAAATGCTGATAGCAAAGTGATTGACGTTAAGCGCCATGCTCTTTGGAACCATGCTTGGTATTGCATTCGTAAAGCTAACTTGGGTATTGCAAATCTTGACAAGATGGTTGGAACTCAGGAAGAGAAAAACCTGATTGCCGGTCAACTCTATTTCTTCCGTGCTTGGTGGCTTGAGGAGATGATGCAGTGGTGGGGTCCGCTACCTTATCTAGATCATGCAATTGGTGCAAGCGAAGAGATGAGATTCCCTCGTCCTACTTATCAGGAGGCAGCAGAGAAATGTTATGCTGATTTCCACAAGGCAGCTGAGTTATTGCCCGTAAACTGGGATAATACAGCTCCAGGACGCCAGACATCCAGTGAAAACAACAAGTTGCGCGTTACCAGAATGGCAGCTCTTGGTTATGCAGGTAAGGTGCTGTTGTGGGCTGCTTCGCCTTTGATGGAGAATGGTGCTCAGTTAGGAGCCTTAAAGAATGGTAATACTTATAAGTATAATACCGCTTTGGCCCAGCGCGCAGCAGATATCTTTGGCGAATTGCTGACCTTGGTAGAGAGTGGAACAACTCCTCTTGAACTGGCTGAATTCTCCTTTGATGATGTCTATAACCATAAGGCAACAAAGGCTGCCGAGAATAATAGCTATTCAAACCTTTTCTATACAACGAACCTTGGATGGGCTATACCTGGTTTGAATGAAGCCATCTTCCGTGGTGGAGCTGGTGACTCCAGAGGATATAATGACTGTACGCTTTTCCAGTTTGCCAAGACATGGGGACCTAAGAACGATAATCTTATTCCTGATGACAAAGTGGTACATCATCCCACTGCCAACTATGTCAATTATGCCTATGGAATGGCAGATGGAACGCCTGCTTACATTCTGGAGAATGGCCAATGGGTTCCCAATACGCCTGCAAAGGGTGGTAGTTTCGATGTTGAGCACCCGTTCCAGAATCGTGACCCACGTTTCTACCATGACATCATATTCGACGGATTCAGATATGTGGAGACGGATATTCCTAATGCAGACATGAAACAGAAATATCAGTATAGCCGTTTGTATACGGGGGGTAATGTGCGTGAAGCAACTCTGTCAAGTCGCACAGGTTATTTTACTCAAAAGTTGATACCTCATCAGTGTAATAATTATGATAATGGACTCAATTGGGGTACAAATATTTCATCTTATTTGACTTATATGCGACTAGCTGATATCTACTTGATGTATGCCGAGGCAGGAGCTGCTGTCAGTGGCGCCACCTTTAAGTCATCCAATTACAACAAGACTGCGGAAGAAGCCATTAACGTTCTTCGCGACCGTGTTGGTGCAGGACACGTAGCTGTTGGCCTTGATAAGAATAAGTTCATGGATGAGGTTCGTCGTGAGCGTGCATGTGAGTTGGCCTTTGAGGGCTTCCGTTTCAATGACCTCCAGCGTTGGTTGCTCTTGACAGAGAAACCTTATACAGTCAAGACTTCTCAGGAATTTGACCGTGCAGAGCCCGATAGTTACTTCGAGGAAGGCAATGATCCTAAAGACGCTAAGGTGAATAATTGGAGAGACGAAGTCATTCTGGAGCGCAACTATGGTAAGAAGCACTATTGGTTCCCCTTACTCGACAAGGATGTATATCTTTATGCTGAATTCCCACAGAATTATGGATGGAGTAACTAAACGTTAACGAAAACAAAACGAAATAAGGTATGAAAAAACATATATTATTAGGTACGTTCCTCCTTGCCTTGCCGTTGGCAGTGGCTGCTCAGGATGTGGATTCGACGCTGGTGCCAGTGGCATTTGGTCAGAAGTCCATCAATGAAACGCTGGGTGGTGTATCAACGGTAAACGTCAGAGAACTGACCGAAAAGAACTACAATACCTATGCACTCGATAATATGCAAGGCTATGTAGGTGGTTTCAACGGCGCCTCACTTTGGGGTGTTAGTGACTATCTGGTATTGGTAGATGGAACTCCACGCGATATTAACAATGTGAAGCCCGATGAGATTGAACAGATTTCTTTCCTCAAGGGTGCCCAGGCTGTCGTACTTTATGGTAGCCGTGCTGCTAATGGTGTGATTCTCGTTACAACCAAGCGTGGTAAGGCAGCTCCATTGAATATCGATGTACGTATTAACACGGGTTGGGATGTTGCCAAGTCTTTCCCCGAGTATCTGAGTTCCGCAGAGTACATGACGCTTTACAACGAGGCTCGTGCCAACGATGGCTTGGCTCCTCTTTACAGTGCTACAGATATCTATAATTACGGCAGTGGTAGTAACCCTTACCGTTATCCGAATGTAGATTTCTATTCTTCTGACTATGTCGGCAAGAGCCGTAACCGCACGGATGCTAATGTTGAGATTAGCGGTGGTGGTGAGTTTGCCAAGTTCTATGCCAATGTCGGTTACTACCGTATGGGCGACTTCCTGAAGTTCGGTGAGGCTAAGAACAATTATACGGAGCGTTTCAACGTTCGCGGTAATGTGGACCTCAAGTTGAACGACATGATTTCTGCCTACGTAAATGCTAATGTATCATTCTACGACTCCAAGAGCCCGGTAGGTGCTAACTATTGGACAGCAGCAACCACGCTTCGTCCGAACCGTGTTACTCCGCTGATCCCGATGAGTTACATTGATCCGAATGCAAAGGCCGCTCTTGACGAACTGGGTGCTAGTGAGAACATCTTTGATGGTAGTTTCCTTGGTGGTACACAGGCTGATATGACCAACGTCTTTGCATCCTACTTAGCAGCAGGCAAGAGCAAGTACACCAGCCGTCAGTTCCAGTTTGATGCTGGTATCAATTTCGACCTCAATTCTCTGTTGCAGGGCTTGAAGTTGTACACCCAGTTCTCTGTGGACTATGCCACAACCTATAACACCTCCTATAACAATGACTATGCCACCTATGCTCCGACTTGGAGTAATTATAATGGCAAGGATGTTATTATTGGCTTGACGAAGTACGGTGAGGACAAGCGCTCGGGTGTTCAGAACATCTCAGGTTCTACCTCTAATCAGGTGATGAGCTTCAATGCTCATCTGGATTATGTCCGTACGTTCGATGATGTTCACAACATTGATGCCAAGTTCGTGGTAAATGGCTTCCAGTTGACATATTCTGGTCAGTACCACAAGCAGAGCAATGCCAACCTAGGTATTCAGTTGGGCTACGACTATGCTAAGAAGTACTTTGCTAACTTCTCTGCTGCTATCGTTCACTCTTCCAAACTGGCTGAGGGACATCGTGAGGCCTTCTCACCCTCGTTCTCACTCGGTTGGAATGCCGCCCGTGAAAGCTTCATGGAAGGTAGCATCTTCGACGATTTGATGCTCAGCGCCAGCTACAGTGTATTGAATACCGACCTGGGTATCGATAACTACTATATGTATCAGGGCTATTATACCCAAAATGGTGACTATGGTGGTAGCTGGTATGATGGCCAGACCATTCAGTCGACTAAGAAGGTGAATGGTACGAATGAAGATTTAGGCTTTATAAAGCGTAAGGAGTTCTCTATCAACTTGAAGGCTTCCTTGCTGAAGCACATGTTGACAGCTGACCTCTCGTTCTTCCACAGCAAGACAAGTGACAGAGTGATTAACGCAACGGCACTCTATCCCAGTTATTTCCAGGTTTACTATCCGGAAGGTAAATTCTTGCCTTATGTGAACAACGACGCAGATAGTCGTACAGGTTTTGACTTCTCGCTGAATTTCAAGAAAAAGTTTGGTGAGGTGGACTTCCAAGCAGGTTTGAATGGTACCTATTATACGACCAAGGCTGAGACTCGTGCTAATGATATCAACTATACAGATGGTTACCAGAAGCGTGAGGGTAAGGCGCTGGATGCTATCTGGGGTTATGAGTGCCTCGGTTTCTTCTCAAAGAATGACTTCTCTTATGATGAAGCAGGTAATCAAGTTGGTTATGCCGATGGCGTACCCAGTCAGGCTAAGCTGAGCGCTAATGTTAAGCCTGGTGATCTGAAGTATAAGGACCAGAACGGTGACGGTATTATCGATGAGCAAGACCAGATTGACCTGGGAAAGGGTGGCTGGTATGGCAATCCGTTCACACTCGGTCTGAACCTCTCTGCCAAGTATAAGGGCTTCACGCTCTTCGTTCTGGCTACAGGTGGTTTTGGTGCCAAGGCTATCAAGGGTCAGCGTAATGGTAGTACTGATCCTTACTATTGGATTGCTGGTGAGAATAAGTATTCTGCTGTTGTTCGTGGTCGTTGGACGGAGGAAACTGCTGCTACCGCCACTTATCCTCGTCTGACCACTCAGAGTGGTGCAAACAACAATACCACTTCTGACTTCTGGCTGTACAAAACTGACCGTTTCAACTTGGCTAAGGTTCAGTTAACTTATGACTTCCCCACACAGTGGTTCCAGAAGACTCCTATCCGTGCCCTTTCGGCTTACGTGAGCGGCAGCAATCTGCTGACTATCGCCAAGGAACGTGAGTTGTTGGAGTTGAATGTGGGCAGTGCTCCCCAGACTCGTTTCTACAACTTAGGTGTTAAGGTTTCATTCTAAATTTGTAAACACAATGAAAAAGATATTTTTTATTTCAATATTAGCAGCATCGACTGTTTTCACCAGTTGTGACGACCTGCTGGAGCCGGCTATTGAGAATCATCGTCAACTTGACGATATGTACACCAATCCGGCTTATGCGCAGGGACTGATGAATCTGGTCTATATATTGATGCCTTATTCTAATAATTCTGTCAGTGATGTGGCCACCGATGATGCCGTGACTAACGATCGCGCCAGCAACTATCTTCGTATGGCAACAGGTTCGTGGGCTTCTGATATGGATCCGATGAGTCAGTGGCAGAATCGCTATAATGCCATCAACTACCTGAACATTATCCTGGAGAACAGTGATAAGGTGACATGGGTTGAAGGTAATAAAGCTTTAAGCGCCATGTACAATGACCGTTATAAGGGTGAAGCTTATACGTTGCGTGCCCTTCACTATTATTTCCTGCTCCGTGCCCATGCCGGAAAGACAGCTGATGGCCGTTTCTTGGGTGTCCCCTTGTTCCTGAAAGGTCAGGACGCAGAGACTCCTAAGGAGGAGATGAATAAAGCTCGTAACACTTTCAAGGAGTGCTATGACCAGATGATGGCAGATATTAACATGGGTATTGAGTTGTTGCCTGTAGCTGATGGCGATATTGCCTCTGATAATGATGTTCCAGCGAAGTACAAACAAATGGGTGGAACCGCTGCTGATTACAATCGTGCCTTTGGTAATCACATGAAAGGTAAAATCACCTCTCCTGTTGCAGAAGGTATCCGTGCTCAAATTGCTTTCTTGGCTGCCAGCCCGGCATTCAGCGAGGCATCTGGTGTAACATGGACGCAGGCTGCTGATTTTGTGGCTGTCTCATTGGATCGCATTGGTGGTGTTGCCGGTATGGATCCCGATGGTTGGAAGTGGTTTACCAATACTTCTTTCATTGACAACATGAAGCAGGGCGATATGCCTAAAGAGGTTTTATGGCGAGGTACCCGTGAAGATGCTAGTTCGTCCAGAGAGACAGATTGTTATCCTCCCTCATTGTATGGTAACGGACGTATCAACCCGACCCAGAATCTGGTAGATGCTTTCCCCATGGCTAATGGTTATCCTATTACTGAGGCTGCTAATTACAATCCTCAGGATCCCTATACTGATCGTGACCCTCGTTTGGCTGCCTACATATTGCTGAACGAAAGCAAGATGGGTAAAGAGGATAAGACCATAGTCACGGGAACCTATGGTACAAACTACGATGCGTTGAACCGTGAGAATGGGTCTTCTACTCGTACCAGTTATTATTTGCGCAAAGGTCTTCGTCCAGATGTGAACCTCAATCCGAGCAGCCCGGCTGGTCAAGTCCACTATATCGCACGTATCCGCTTTACCGAGTTGTTCCTCGACTATGCTGAGGCTGCCAATGAAGCTTGGGGACCAACTGGAAAGGGTACTCATGACTACTCAGCCTATGATGTTATCAAGGCTCTCCGTCATCGTGCTGGGGTAGGTGGTGATGATGATCCCTATTTGGAGCAGTGCGCTGCTAATAAGGAAAGGATGCGTGAGCTGATTCGCAACGAGCGTCGTTTGGAACTTTGCTTTGAGAACCATCGTTTCTATGACCTGCGTCGTTGGAATGTTACTTTGAACAAGCTCAACGAGACTGCTCAGGGCATGCAGATTGACAAACAGGCTGACGGAACTTTGAAGTACACCGTTCTGCCTAATGTGGAAGTACGTGGTTATAAGAATTATATGTATTATGGCCCAATCCCCTTTGTCGAGACACAAAAATTCAATGCGCTTGAACAGAATGATGGATGGCGATAACTAACAATGTAAAATTCTAAAAAAAATTATGAATAAGAAAGTATTATATAGTTGCAGCATGTTGATGATTGCCTTGCTGCTGACTGCTTGTAAGAACGGTGATGCTGACTTCCCCGACTATAGTGAAGGTGTTTCCGTCTATTTTGCCAATCAGTCACCTGTACGTACTCTGGTGATGGGTGAGGACGAGTATGACACATCGCTCGATAATCAGCATAAGTGCCAAATCCAGGCTACGATGGGTGGCAGCTACAATGGTCGTGACATCACTCTGGAGTTGGAAGTAGATAATTCGCTTTGCAACAATCTTTACTTCGCTGATAATGAGGAACCGGTATTGCCCATGCCCAAGGAATATTACGACTTGTCGTCTACTACTATGCGCTACGAGGGCTTTGTAGGAAAGATTGAGGTAACGCTGAAAGATGCCTTCTTCAATAATCCCAAGGCGCTGACGGCTAACTATGTGATTCCTATCTATATCAAGAATCAGGTAGGAGCAGACAGAATTCTTAGTGGCGAAACCCTGATTGAGGGTGAGGAGCCTCAGCGCACAGATGCTTCCCGTTGGAATAAACAGCCTCAGGATTATACACTTTACTGTGTGAAGTATATCTGTAAGTATGATGCTAACTACCTGCGTCGTGGTTCAGACCAGATTACTGTTGGTGGAACTACTACGACTGTAACACGTAACAAGGGCCAATGGGAGAGCGAAGAGGTGAAGAAAGATATTTCTACACTCTCTCTGAATGCCATTAAGTATCCTGTATCATATAATGTGAATGGTACTACAAAGGCTTGTGATCTGAAGATTACTTTCGGCAACGACGATAAGGTAACCTCTATCGTTTCACTTACTGATGGTGTGACAGTAACAGCCGGTTCTGGTGAATACAAGACGAAATCTGAGATTAAGGCTTGGAACAACAAGGATCGTGACGGACTCTATCTCGACTATACCATTGATTTTGGTGGTGGAATCACGGTTAAGACCAGCGATGTACTCTGCTGGCGCGATCGTGGTATCACTAAGGAAGAGTTTGCTTTCGTTTACAAAAAATAACCAAACAAATAGTAAATGATTATGAAACAATATAAATCAATCATCGTAGCCGCAGCAGCTTTGGCTGTCGTATCCTGTGCTGATGAGAAGATGCAGGCATTCCAGACTGTGGATCCTAATTCTGAGCATACTGCACAATATGCCTATCTGAACGACTATGCAGATTTGAAGTCATACACTAATCCAAAGGCCTCCTCAACTTTCAAGTTGGGAGGCGCTATGGAGGCGGGCGACTTCAATAAGAAGGAGCAATATTATGCGCTTGGGGTTGCCAACTTCAATGAAATCGTAGCAGGCAATGCCATGAAGATGGCATCTTGCATCGGAGATAAAGGTGAGATGAACTTCACTACTGTTACAGAATTTGTTAATAATGCTACTGAGGCAGGGTTGAATGTCTATGGACATACGCTGGCTTGGCACGCTCAGCAGCCTGTGAAGTGGCTGAATTCTTTGCTTGCCGATCGTGAGATTGTTATTGACCCGGATGAAAAAGTTAATGTTATCGACTACTCTCTCGATTGTGGTACTTTGACTCATTATGATTGGACTGGAATCCCTGCATCAGTTGTAACAACATGGGGTAAAGATGGTACAATGGAAATTTACAATCCAGAACCTATTGATCCTTGGTATGTGCTTCAGTATTGGCTTGTAAGTGGTATTTCATTGACTGAGGGCAAAGAGTATACTATGAAAATCAATATGCGAGTTGAGGGCGAGAGCAGTGCAAATATTCGCTTCAAACTCGGTAGCTGGGGTGGTGGATATGAAAAAAGTTTCACTGTTGATCCATCTGCTGACTTCCAGGAAATTGTCTTTGCTGTCACTCCAACAATGGCATCGAATGGTCTCTTCTTCCAGCATGGAGATTTCGCCGGTACGGTGATTTTCAAGTCAATTGAAATTTCTCATTCAGAAGCTCCAGTTTTCGAGAAAGCTATACCAATTATCAATAATGGTGATGCAGAGGGTGATGATGTCACTAACTTCTATTCAGCTGAGTGTCAACTGAAAGGTAATAATGGTTGTAACATCGCTGAAGGTGTCGGTTATAACGGAACCCGCGGATTCGTAGTTGATGGTACAAAAAATCCTAGTGCAGCAAATAACTGGGATACTCAGTTCTTTGTCTATGCTAGCGAGCCTTTGAAGGTGGGTGACAAGATTCATTTCTCCTTTAGGTATCGTGCAGATGTAGCAGCAGGCTCAGAATGTCAGACCCACCATGCTCCAGGTGCTTATATATTCTGGAATGCTGGTAATAATCTTGCTGTTAACTTTACCAATGAATGGCAGGTTTATGACATGACATTTGTAATTACGGAAGGAATGCTTGCGTCAGATCCTCCTTCGGAAGATATGCAGACCTTCGCATGGAACCTCGCAGTATTAAGATCGGAGAACAAGTACTATTTCGATGACATTGTCATGGAGAAGTTGATAAAGACAAATACTGATCCTTTGACTCCTCAGGAGAAAAAGGATACGCTGACTTGGGCTATGGATAAGTGGATCAAGGGCATGATGGAAGCTTGCGAGGGTAAGGTAAAGGCATGGGATGTTGTCAACGAGGCCATCTCAGGTGGTGATCCCACTAAAGGACAAATTGATGCTGAAGGTGTTTATAAACTCCAACATGCCGACGAAGAAAATCCAGATCCAAACAGTTTCTTCTGGCAGGATTATCTGGATGATTACGATTACGTCCGCACAGCAGTTAAGCTGGCTCGTGAGTATGGTCCTGAGGATATCAAGTTATTTATCAACGACTATAACCTTGAGAGCAACTGGGATGATAACGGCAAGTTGAAGAGCTTGATTAAATGGATTGAGCGTTGGGAGTCTGATGGCGTTACCAAGATTGACGGTATCGGAACTCAGATGCACATCTCTTGTTACGCTGATGAGGCTGTTCAAAATAGCAAGAAGAATGCTATTGTCAACATGCTGACACTGATGGAGAACTGGTGTGCTGCTGGTACGGGTCGTTATGCCCGTATCTCTGAGCTCGACATGGCTTACGTCAGTGGTTTCGATGCTGATGGTAAAGATATCACAGTGAAGACTCCTGATATGACCGAAGAGCAACACCATGCTATGGCTGATCTTTACCAGTTCGTTATCGAGAAGTACTTCGAGATTATCAAACCCGAACATCAGTGGGGTATTTGCCAGTGGTGTCTGACTGATAGCCCTGCCAATAGCCACTGGCGTCCAGGTTTGGCTACTGGTTTGTGGAGTGAGAATTTCTACCGCAAGCATACCTATGCAGGATTTGCAAATGGTCTTGCTGGTAAGTAAAGATATTACCCCTAAAAGGTAATTTTTAGAACTTTACATGTGTTGGAGCCTGTGTCTGTGAAGATACAGGCTCCTTTTTATATCGAATAATAGAATATGGAAACCTATTAGTACTTTATCTTAAAATAGTCGAGTAAGGCTTTGTACTGATCCTGAGCAGTTAGGCAGGTGTCTGTTAGAAATCCGTTTACATGTCCCCACTCTCGCAAACCGCGATAATAAAACAGTTTGAGCTCATCAGTAATGATGAAGGGCACAATACCATTAGCCAGACATTCCTTAAACATTAACAGGCGTCCCACACGACCATTTCCGTCCTGAAAAGGATGTATCTGTTCAAAACGGACATGGAAATCGATAATGTCTTCTATAGTTTTTTGCTTTCTGTGATGATAGTCGCTAATCAAAGCTTTCATCTGGCGATGTACGTCTTTGGGAGGACGTGTATCCTGTCCTCCCACTTCATTGGCCAAACATTTGTATTCGCCGACTACAAACCAGTCTTTACGGCTGTCGGATGTGCTAGTTTTCAAGAGAAAATGAAGTTGCTTGGCAAAAGACTCCGTCAATGGTTCATCCGCATGATCAATAATGTAATCTATACATCGGAAATGATTAACTGTCTCTACAATGTCATCCACATTGATAGACTGATCAGTAATCCCGATGGTATTTGTCTCAAAGATATATCGCGTCTGATCATGAGTTAGACGGCTACCTTCTATATGGTTAGAGTTGTAGGTCATATCAATTTGTGTTCGATGGTATATGCCCCCTTTTAAGTGTGAAGCTTTCTGTTCACGAAGCATTGTCAACAAGGGTGACAGCTTCTTTTTGGCTGCTCCGCGTTGAGGTAAAACGGCATCTTCAGGGATGTTCCAAGTCTTACCCAAGAGAAAAGCGCCTTCAATCTTACCACAAGCACAGTAGTTACGGGCTGTACGTTCTGAGATTCCGAACTTATCGGCAAACTGCGTGACTGATATATACTTCTTCATCTTCTATCGGCAAGTTTTTCCTTGATTTCTACTGCAAAGATACTAAATTTTGCCGATACCGGCAAGTTTTTCCTTCAAAAGTTCTCGCTAGGTGAGAACTTTTTATATTGAATTATAGAATTTGTATAATTGAAATTGTTCTATGCGTCCGTCCGTTCGGACTGTCAGTCCGAACGGGACGGACTGCGAGTCCGTGCCCGTCGGACTGATGATTTGCATTAATGAAACGGATGGCTCTAATAGAATAAAGAATCTTTAATTGGCAATAACCAACCCTTATTGGGCAATAACCAACCAGTATTGCAAAATAACCCTCACATCCTAACGTTTTCGCTGGGGAAGCCTTTGTACAGAGGGGTTGAGGCACGTTAGGGAGAAGAGGTTTGGGGTAACGTCTCCCTAACGTTTTTGAGGGCTGTCACTCACCTTATTTATTATATGGCAGAATTAGCAAATAAAGGACAAAAAAAACGTGAGTTTTTGTGGGAAAATACTTGCATATCACAATTTTTTTTATTACCTTTGCATTGCATTTCGAAAGAGTGCAAGTTGGGATAATGGGAATCATGGAGAACACAGGAAAAACACCATGAAAAACCAGCCAATAACGTATTTTATAAACCATTAAAACTAAAAGTAAACTATGGAAGAAAACTCCTTAGTGGTGGTTGAACAGCCCCAAAATGTTCAAAATGAGAGTGTGCTTATCATTGAGCAATTTCTGAACGACAACTACCGTCTGCGACGCAACATGCTGAGCGGAAAGGTTGAATTCAAGATCAGAGCTGAGGTGACAGCTGACTATCGTCCGCTGACGCAGGAAGCCCTGAACAGCATCATTATCCGAGCCCTGCGTGAGGGATTGGACGATGAGTGCAACCCCAAGGCTGACATCACTATGTATGTCAACTCTGAAGAGGTGCGCATGTACAATCCTGTGCTGGATTTCTTGAACGACCTGCCCAAGTGGGACGGACAGAACCATGTAGCCAAGTTGTTCTCGCGTTTGCCTGGCCTCAGTTCAGAGCAACTCGCTTTCATGGCTGTCTGGCTACGTGCAACGGTAGCCCATTGGCTACAGCTTGATACGCTGCACGGCAACGAGGTGGTTCCTGTGCTGATTGGTGCGCAGGGGTGTGGCAAGACTACTTTCTTGCGCCGATTGCTGCCTTGTCAGCTTCGCGAGTACTATCTGGATCACCTGAACCTGTCGAACAAATTCGATAAGGAGATGGCGCTGACGAACAACCTGCTGGTGAACCTCGACGAGCTCGAAGCCATCCGCCCCAGTCAGCACGCAGCCTTGAAGCAGACCTTGTCAAAGAATAAGGTGAATGGACGCCCCATCTTCGGCAAGGCCCAGGATGATCGTCCTCGCTACGCTTCGTTCGTGTCGACTACCAACAATCCGCATCCCTTGACGGATGCAACGGGCAGTCGTCGCTACATCTGCATGACTATTCCCAAGGGTCAGCAGATTGACAATGCTGGTGACATTGACTACGAGCAGTTGTATGCTCAGGTGTTGTACGAAATCCGTGAGTTGAATGCACCTTATTGGTTCAACAATGAGGAAGTGACCCGTATTCAGCAGCTGAATCTCGCCTACATGCAACAGAAGGACATTGCAGAGATGGTGAAGGCTTGTTTCCGCAAGCCCAATGAGGGTGAAAAGGTGAAGTCGATGAACACTACGGAGATGTTGGAGATTATCCGCGACGCATATCCCAATGTGGCTATCACGACGAAGGCGAAGGTGGAGCTGGGTCGTGCACTCGTTGCCCTTAACTACGAGCGCAAGGAGCATAGTCATGTGGCTTACTACAAAGCCGTTCCGCTACAGGCTGCGTGAGTGCGAGGGAGTAAAAACGGGAGGGAGACGGGAGTGACATTAATTTTCACTCCCGTGCCTCAGCCCCTCTGTACAAAGGCGTTCCGTGCGAAAATGGGACCAAGGGAGGGACATTTTGAAATTCATTAAAAATATAGAAAATAAAAGCAATTGAAATCATGAAGAATAAAGAAGAACTGTTAATCAAGCAGGCCAAAGAAGGCTATACCGTTTGCTATACTGACCAGTGCCCATTGCACAACCAGTGCCTGCGATGGCTTGTTGGGCAGCACATGCCTCAAACCGCCAGTACCTACCGATGTGTCAATCCGCACTTTGAGGGTGTGGCAACTGCTGACTGCCCGATGTATCGAAACGACCAGAAGGTACGCTTTGCCAAAGGTATGATGAACATCTTCACAAACGACATGCCCAAGCGCGTTGAGCCCGCTGTCCGTCAGGGCATCATCGGTCTCACCAACCGCACTTACTATTTCGAGTATCGCAACGGTTCACGACTCATCTCGCCAGCCCTGCAACAGGCTATCCGTGACCTGTTCCGCACTAACGGATGGACGGACGAAGTGAAATTCGACGGCTATGTAGAAGACTACGATTGGTAGACTAGTAATAGATGTGTAAATGCTAAAAATCGACAAAAAGCTTGGTTAATCCAAATAAATCATTTATATTTGCAGCGTAAATACATCAAACAAATGATTTATGGGCTAAAATTGGTCTTAAATTAAATATAACGTTAATTTATAAAGCAAATCATGAGAACGGATTATTATGAATATTCGATTCCTGAGCTAGTACAACTATTAGGTACTCGTTTTAAGGATTATCGTATGCGCTCGAATATGACACAGAAGGATGTGGCAGAACAATCGGGGGTTACTATCAATACCATTCATAAATTCGAAAACGGATTGGTTCCCAATATGTCAATCAGTACTTTTCTGTTGCTCATGAAAGCAATAGGGTGTATTGACGGACTTGATGGATTGTTGCCAGAACTGCCAGAGTCGCCATATCTGATGAAAAATGGAGGTAAGAAAGCACAACGTATCAGGCATACTATAACGAAAAAGTAAGAAGCTATGATAACAACAAAGACACTTAGGGTAATGTTGTGGGGTCGTGAGGTGGGCAGACTGAGCATTGATTCACATCGGCATCTTCCTTTTTTCGAATACAATCGCGAATGGATTGCCTCTGGACTTGACATATCCCCACTAAATGCCTCCATCAAGCAACCTCAAAATCTACGACCGATATTTGGAGCATCAGAGAAGATTTACCAAAAACTGCCTCCATTTCTTGCGGATTCTTTGCCTGATGCTTGGGGTAATGAACTTTTCGAGCAGTGGCGCCAACAGCAGGGTATCAGGATAGGGGATATAACACCATTAGATAAATTGGCTTTCATCGGGCGAAGAGCTATGGGGGCTCTGGAATTCATGCCAGAGACTTCTGATTTCCAATCAAAGGAAAACATCAATCTAAAGGCGTTGATAGATTTGGCTAATCGGATTTATTCCCAGCGAGAATATGTACACATAGATTCATCGCAGTCGCTGACGATGCAGGCTCTGATGGCAGTAGGAACGTCAGTAGGAGGAAGACTGCCAAAGGCAATCATTGCCATCAACAAAGAAACAGGTGACATCCGCAGTGGACAAGTCGATTTGGAAGGTTATGATTATTGTATTTTGAAGTTTGGTCTCCACGAACGCTCTACAGCAGAGCTTGAGATGACTTATTATGAAATGTCAACGAAAGCAGGTATAAATATGATGCCATGTTGGTTGGTGGATATTGAGGGCGAGAAACATTTTGCTACCAAACGATTTGATCGTAAAGATGGTCGCAAACTGCACATGCAGACACTTGCAGCCTTGTATCCTGAGGCAGATAGTTACGAACGTCTGTTATGGGTTTGCCGAAAGATGCGACTCTCTGAACGTGACAGCGAAGAGGTGTTTCGTCGCATGGTATTCAATATATTGGCTAACAATACTGATGACCACAATAAAAACTTCTCGTTCCTTATGGACGAGCAAGGTCGTTGGAGCCTTTCTCCTGCCTATGATATGACTTACATCTTCAACATGGGTGGTTTCCTGCCTGAAACCAGTCATTGCCTGATGATTCGTGGAAAATATAATGATATCACATTGGAAGATGTAAAGGCATTGGCTCTTGAGAATGGTATTCGTCGAGCAGAAAACATTATCTATGAAGTTGCAGCTGCAGTAGAGTCATTCAGAACTATTGCTACTTCTTGTGGAGTGCAGGAACGATGGATAGGTGCTATTGAAAATGCCATTTGCGCGAATTTGGAGGCTTGGGGATTACGAAAGCATGGCACGGTCAGTTCGTATATAGATAAAGGTGGAAGTTGCATAGAAAACGTCAGTATCGAACAGCAGTACAAGGGCAACTATCTGTTACTAGCTACCATTGATGGCAGGAACCGGAAGTACATTATCCGCAAAGGAACGCCGGAGCATGAAGCCTTGACGAAGATGGGATTGACGAATGTAACTCAGGAAAAGTTGAGGGAACTTGTTAACCGTTTCTTTATGACGGACTGATTATACAACATAAAAATGAGCGAAATGCCAATGATAAGACATTTCGCTCATTTATTTTCTCTTATAAAGTGATTCTTATTTTACAACCACCTTTTTACCTCCGATGATATAGATACCACGAGGAAGTGACTTCAACTCACTGCGTGAACCAACCTTGACACCTTGCAGGTTGTAAACCACATCATTCTCTATCTCACGCTGGATGGTGGTGATGCCTGTGGTCTGTTTGCTATAATCATCGTTATTGGTCAAATAGACATCGTCAACATATATTGTTCCGCCTCTTGACCAGAAGTCAATGATATACACTTTCGAAAGATCGAAGGTTACTTCGCTGAGTTTGACAACAGTCATCTTGCCAGAGAGGGCCTTAATATATTCACCGGCTCCCCAGATGTTATTAACGGGGAAGATACGGATCTCTCCAACGATATTCTGTTCATGCTGCAGCTTGACAACTAAATATTTGTAGCCTGAAATGTCAATGCCTTCTGGATATTTCCATCCAATTTGCCCGTAGGCAGCCATTGTAAAGGCACGTGTACTTTCATTGTAGCTGCAATTGTCCCAGATGGAAATTACATCACTCTGTTTGAACGAGAAGAAATCCCGAGCATTAACAGTCACATTAAAGGTCGTTTGATACTGCTTTCCCTTTTTGTCACTATAGGTGGCTGTTACCTTGGTGGAGCCTGCTGACAATCCTTTGATATAACCTGTGTTAGCACTGGCAATAGCGGAGTTGTCAAAGGCATAAGTTGCCTGATCGCAGATTTCCTGGGTATGACCGTCAGCATAGTTGGCCTTTAGTGAGATCAGCACGTTGGCACCTTCTTCTATCTCGATGTCGCCAGTAGCAGCTGAAATGCTTTGTATGGTATAGGCAGGACCTGTTTCTGCTTCGTCATCAGCATGAGGCCAATTCACGTTATAATAATCAGACTACTAATCCATACAGGCCTTTCCACAAGCTT